>JGI24712J26585_10002281_pt1 | contig 15794 bp, 14 predicted proteins | sample BioPla3DNA2_FD_26585 | JGI IMG/M metagenome (IMG submission 26585) | reverse complement strand
CCGATATGCTATATTTGGATCGGCATTACTGGAGGGGCGAAAGGGGGAACGGCTGTGGAACTGCTCTTTAAAGCGGCAGTGATCACCCTGGCGGGCTGTGTCGCGGGTAAGCTAGCCAAGTCCGTGCGCCTTTCCAAGCTGCTCGGCTATCTCCTGGCCGGCCTTCTCCTTGGGCCTTCGCTGCTCCGCCTGATTTCCAGTGCAGACTTGGCTGCTTTGCTCATCGCGGGCGAGGTGGCCTTGGCTGTGGTGGCCTTTAAGCTCGGCAGCGAGCTCGTATTTAGAGATCTGAAAGACTTAGGTAGGTCCTTTTTAGTCATCACCCTCGGGGAGGTGGCGGGGGCCGTTTTTGTTGTGTTTGCCATTCTGTACTTCGTCTTTAGGCAGGATTTGGTATTCAGCATGCTCATGGCCGCCGCTGCAGTGGGAACTGCACCCACGGCGGCCCTCATGATCATGCGTCAGTACCGCGCCCGCGGCCCGGTGGCCAGCACACTACTTCCCGTGGCTGCACTGGACGGGGTGCTGGGAGTGGTCCTCTTCGGTATAGCCCTTTCCCTGGCCAAAACGCATCTTGCTGCCCAGGGCGGTGCATTGAGCTCGTGGCAGGTGGTAAGTCAGCCCCTAGTGGAAATTGGGGGCAGCCTCATGTTGGGGGTAATCTTCGGTGTCGCTTTGGCCTTCTTGGGCAAGAAGGCGGGGGATACGGACGAGCTTTTGATCATGAGTCTGGCGCTGATCCTGGTGTGCACCGGTTCCGCGTACATGCTCAGCTTTTCGCCGCTCTTGGCCAATATCGCGCTAGGACTTATGTTGGCTAATGTAAGCCGGATTTCTAACCGGATCATTCTCTGCCTCAACAGCTTTACGCCCCCCGTTTACCTGCTCTTTTTCGCCCTGGTGGGGGCCAGCTTAGAACTGGCTGGATTGCCCAGCCTGCTGGGGGTAGCGGCAGCCTATATCCTGGCCAGGGCAGTAGGCAAGGTCCTGGGCTCCTGGGCAGGCGCCCGGGCTGTGCAGGCGGAACCAAGTGTCCAGAAGTACCTGGGGTTAACGCTCCTGCCCCAGGGGGCCATCTCCATCGCCCTGGCAGTTATGGTGCGGCGTCAGCTGCCCCAATACAGCGCAGCCTTTACCGCCATCATGGTGCTTAGTGTGCTGCTTTTTGAAGTGCTTGGCCCCAGCATTGCCAGAAGGGCGTTTCGCAAGGCTGAAGAAGTGGGTGGCCTGGGGCGACAACTGATTGGCTAAAAGGAGGAAGGCCATGTTTGCCTTGTTCTTGGTGTTGAACGATACTGATTACCTCGATGAGATTTTGGCCCGCTTTGTGGATGTGGGAGTGCAGGGAGCCACCATCGTAGACAGCCAGGGTATGGCCAGTGCCTTGGTGAGCAGCCGCGGCCGGGATTACCCCCTCTTCGGCTCCCTTAAAGCTCTGCTGGAAGGAGCCCGGCCCTATAACAAAACCATTTTTACTGTCCTTGAGAGTGAGGAACTTGTGGAAAGGGCCGTGGAGGCGGTGCGGGATGTGCTGTCCGACGCGGAGCACCCCAGTGTAGGCTTTATGTTCTCCCTGCCCATTGGCCAGGTCTATGATCTGAAGAGGGAAGGGTAAAGTGAGATGAAGTGCTACTGCCACGGCGAGACAACTACCTGTATTGATCGGGTCCCCATCTTCCACAGTCTAAATGCCCAGGAAAAGCAGGAAGTGGCCCAGATTACCCGTCAGAAGGACGTGGGCAAGGGCGAGTTGATCTATGCCATGGGCGATGAAGTGCACAGCTTGTTTGTGATCCATTCCGGTTTGGTGAAGGTGTACCGCCTGAGCGATACGGGCAAAGAGCAGGTACTGCGCCTAATCGAACCCGGTGGTTTCTTGGGAGAACTGTCCCTGTTCAGCCCTTCACCCATGCAGCATTACGCCGAGGCTTTGGAACCGGTTACCATGTGCATCATTGAAGCGGCTCCCCTGAAGGAGCTGCTGGGCAAGTACCCCAGCATTGCCTTTAAGGTGCTGGAAGAGCTGAGCCGGCGGTTGGAGAGAACCGAACAGCTGCTGGAGGAGATCAGCCTCCATTCTGTGGAACGGCGCCTGGCCCAGGCCCTCTTGGATCTGAGCAAAGGGGGAAGGGAGATCGAACTGGCCATGAGCAAAAGGGATCTGGCGTCCCAGATGGGGATGACCAGCGAAACACTGAGCCGCAAGCTGTCGTCCTTTGAGGCCCAGGGCTGGATCGAGCAAATTGGCCAGCGGCGCATCATCATCAAGGATCGGCAGGGTTTGGAAGGAGTCCTGGAACGTGAGTAAGGAACGGGGGTTTTGGTACAACGTGGGCAGCGGTTTCCTGCTCGGTCTGGCCATGATTGTGCCCGGCGTGAGCGGCGGCGTCTTGGCCATGGTTTTGGGGCTGTATGAACCCATCGTGGCCGCCATTGCCAAGCCCCTGGAGAATTGGCGCCGGCATCTTAAGCTGTTTATACCGCTGGGGCTGGGAGCAGCCGCCTGTGTGCTGCTCTTGAGCAGAGTTCTCCAGTTTCTCTTTGCCCGCTACCCTCTGCCCACCGTCTATTTTTTCTTCGGTTTGGTTTTGGCGGGTTTGCCGTCAGTTTTCCGCCTAGCCAATGCCCAGAGTTTCGGGGTCTCCCACGGCCTGAGCCTGCTTTTAGGCTTTGCCCTGTTGCTGGTTGTGAGCGGGCTGCCGGCCGCGGAGGGGCCCAGATGGGCGCAGCTCGGTCTGTTCGGTCAGGCCATCAAGGGAGGCATCGTCGGGGCCTCCATGGTGGTGCCGGGTCTCAGCGTTTCCATGCTGCTTCTGGCCTTGGGGATCTATGAAGAGCTGCTGGGCGCAGTAGCCCAGCTCGATTTGGCCATCCTACTCCCGGCAGCCTTGGGGTTTGTGCCCGGCTTGGTGCTGGTTTCCAAAGCCATGAACTGGCTGTTTGAGCGGAAGTACGGTCAGATCTACTATGCCATTCTGGGGTTGATGTTGGGTTCGCTGGCCGCGGCTTTTCCCGGCGTTCCCCGCTGGGGTCTGGAGTGGATGCTTTGCCTTCTGCTCTTTGCCTGCGGGGTGTGGATCGGATCCCTCTTCAGCCGCAGCAACTAAAATGAGGGGTGTTGCAGGTGCTCAAGCTAGAAGAGTTTTTCAGCATGGAAGGCTGTCCAGTACCGGACTTGTTTAGAAATGTCCAGTATCCTTGGGAAGTGCTTCCCCGCATTGCTGCTCTCCTAGAAAGGTTGGTGGAGGAAAACCGCTCCTCCTATCGGGAGATCGCGCCCGGGGTTTGGGTTGGTGAAGGGACCACCGTGGCCGATACCGCCCGTTTTTACGGCCCGGCGGTTTTCGGCAGGGACTGCGAAATCCGTCCCGGTGCCTTTGTGCGGGTAATGTCATTGCCGGGGACGGAGTCGTTTTGGGCAACTCCAGCGAAGTGAAGCAGGCTATTTTATTCTCCCGTGTTCAGCTTCCCCACTTCAATTATGTGGGCGATTCCATCTTGGGCCGGGGTGCCCATTTGGGTGCGGGCTGCATTGTGTCTAATTTTAAGTCCACCAAGGAGCCGGTGAAGGTGAGGATCGGCGACACAGTTATAGAAACAGGCCTGCGCAAACTGGGCGCCATCGTGGGCGATGGGGTGGAAGTGGGCTGCAACGCAGTGCTAAACCCCGGCACGCTGGTGGGGGCAGGGAGCCTGATCTATCCCCTGACCTCAGTGCGGGGTTACATACCCGGGGGCATGATCTGCAAAGGCCGAGAAGAGCTGGTTCCTTACCGTCCTAAGTAGCGGAACGCGCTTCCTGCTTCCGTGCTGAGGCGGGAGGGAGGGTTAGAGTGAAGGTTGTAAGGTCTGGTGAGCTGGTGAAGGCGATGGTGCCTCCCAGCTCTTCTGCTATGTGCTTGCAGATGACCAGGCCCCAGCCATGGTTGCCTGAAGGGTCCTTCTTGGAGGTCACTCCGGCGCGGAAGATCCGTTTCCCGTCCAGGGAGTTGATCTCCGGGCCGTTGTTGCTCACCTTGAGCAGGCGGCGACCCTGGTCATCAGCGGACCAGGTGAGTCTCACCACCCCTTTGTCCTGGTAGGCCACCGCGGCAAACGCGTTATCCACCAAGTTCATCATCACTTTGGGCAGCAGCCGCTGTTCGTGGAAGTCGCTGGGGGGTTCCGCCTGCAGATTCACGGCAAAATCCACACCTAAGCGCTGGGCCTCTGCCTGTTTGACTTGGAGGATCGTCTCCCAGGCATCGGCGGGCAGGGTTGGGTAATTGTGGCGGTCCGAAAGCTTGGCGGCGCTGTAAGCAATACTGAGCAGAGCTTCTTCTGCTTTGCCCATCTGAAGGTAGGTGGAAATGAGGGTCAGTTCATTGAGGAGATCGTGGCGCTCTTCCCTGAGGGTTCTCAGCGCGGCTTCCTGCACTGTGCTCCGCTTGAGGTGGTATTGGAGCACCTTTTCACTTTTACGCTCCTTTTGTGAATACTGGTAGACCATGACGATGAGCACCGGGAGGACCACCAGGCGTATGCCCAGGAGGAGCAGATAGGTGCGCCCCGGATTGGCGGCAGATTTGAGGACGGCAATGGTCTCATGACAGGAGACCGCGATGCTCAACAAGATAATGGCCCAGCCGAAGCCAAGGCTGGAAGCATGGGTATGGGCTTCCTGCCTAGTGTCGCCCGGTTTAGGGGCAACGAGGAAGAAGGAGGTCAGCATTAGACTGGGCAGGAAGGCCGTGTACTCGCCGGAGGGGCCAAGCAATTTGGCCGACCACGAACCCTCTAGAAGCTGGGGGAAGTAGTGTGCAAATAAGGGCGGAAAAACGCAGTTCCCCAAGGCGTAGAGGGATAGGGGAGTGAGGTAGGCAAACAGGGCATCTGGGAAGAGGTCCACCTCAAAGACCCAGATGAAACAGGCGAGATGAGTAACGGACATGAGCAGGAAACTCAGCTCAAGCAGGGGAAAAGTGTGGCGAAGGAAGAGGATGGATAGGCTCTGGAGCCCGGCAAAGGCAGCGATTCTCCATCCCGGTGCTGCCCGCCCCAGCAGGCGCAGAGCTCCAAAAGTCTGCACGAACTGCAGGAAGAAGAGCTTGGCAAATACCCCAACCCATGCTGACATGAGAACAGCCCCTTTTGTGCCAAAGTTCACTAAGGGGCTATTCGATAATTGGCTAATTTTCCCTGCCGACAAATTCCGTCATCTAACGTCATTTCAAGACTATTCAGCCGTCTTTTCCCAAATCTCCCTGGGTAAAAGGGCTAGGAACTGCTGCAGCTGGTGGGGATGGGCAAAGAAAACTTGGGCCGCGGTGGGGCTGCCGCCGCCCCGGCCGCCTAGGGGCTGGGCCTGTTCCTTCACCAACTGTCCTAGGTGGGGCCCTTGGGGCAGGTTGTGGGTGAGCACCAACCGTTCACCCAGGTTGATCACTACCGCTCCTGGTGTGAGGTTGAGCATGGCTCTGGCCAGCTGTTGGGCTTCTGCCACGCTGATCCCGGGCAGCTCGAGGTAATAGGGGCTCTGGCCTTCACTTACCAGCTTTTGCGCCCGGAATTGGATCAGCTCCGCGGTGAGCTCTTCCAGCAGTTTCTCCGTTTCCTTCTTGCGTTCCAGCTCGCTTCTGATTCTTTCCTCCAGCTCCGCTTCGGGGACGGCAAGCAGACTCACTAGGCTGGTGCAGATTTCGTGCTTGCGCCGGTAATCCTCCCAAGCCCGCTGGCCGCAGAGGAAGTACACCCTGGTCATGCCCTTGTACTTCTCGGCTTTGAGCAACTTGAGCAGCCCAATCTGACCTGTCCTTTCCACATGCGTCCCTGAGCAGGGGGAGTAGTCGAAACCTTGGATTTCCACAATGCGCAGGGGGCCTGGCAGGTCAGGGACCTTGCGCAGGGGAACCGAGTCAAACTCCTCTGGCTGCAGTGTATAGGTGGACACGGGCAGATCCTCCAGGATCAGTTCATTGGCGCGCTTTTCTGCACCCAGCTGTTCCTCAGGGGAGAGGAGGGGAGCGGTGATGTCGATGCTGCAGTACTCCTCGCCCAAATGAAAGCTTTCTGTTTTGTAGCCGTACTCATCCTGAAATACCGCGGAGAACAGGTGCTGCCCGCTGTGCTGCTGCATGTGGTCGAAGCGGCGCTCCCAGTTAAGCACAGCGAAGGCTTCACCGCCTGTCAGGGGCTGGGGCAGGACGTGGTAAACCGTCCCCCCTTCTTCAAAAACATCCAGCAGGGGAACACCATTGATGGTTCCCAAATCATGGGGCTGGCCGCCCCCAGTGGGATAGAAGATGGTCTCTGCCAGCACCACCAGGTGTTTATCGCCTTGCTCACGCTGGGATACAATGCGCGTTTCCAGCTCCCGCAGGCGCGGTTGAGAGTAGTAGAGTTTCGAGATGGCCATCACTCACTTTCCAGTTCAGTGGGGAACAACGGTCCTGTGTCCTTTTTTATACAAACCCAGTTTCGTAAAGACGAAGGGTGCGCCTAAGGTCGCCCACAGGCCCAGCAGACAGTAGCGCACTACCACGCTGAAGCCTTCGGGCAGCCAGCCCACCACCGGCTTCAGAGCCTCTTTCAGCAGGAAAAGCACGGCCAGGCCCAATACAGCCTTGATCAGGTTTTGCAAAGGCGCGGCCTCTTCTTTGAATTGGATATAGAGCAGCTCTAGACGGTAGCCGATGAGGGCGCCCAAGAGAAAGCCTACGGTTAGCGGCCCATCGCCAGCGGGGTGCAGCAGGTAGAGGATGGCCGCGGCGATGATCGAGCCCACAATCCAGGTGCGGAGCCTGATTTTGAGCAGATCGATCTGGGCCAGGGGAGAGTAGGCCACAAGGAGCAAGAGGCCTATGGCTACCCCTCCCAAGACGTCAATGGGCCAGTGTACTGCCAGGTAGATACGGGAAAAACTGATCAAAAAGATGAGCACAGCCGCTCCCACATAGGCCAGGGGAGTCTTCAGTTTCAGGGCCAAAAATCCCCAGAAGGCAGTGCTGCCTTGGGCGTGGCCGCTGGGAAAGGAGTACCCTTCTTGGGTTACCAAGCGCAGTTCCCTGGGCGGCCGTTCCGTGCGGAAAATATGCTTCAGCCCGGAGTTGAGATAGGCGGAGAAAATGAAGAAAACAGAAAAGCGCAAGCCGAAGTGCTTGTCCACCAACCAGTAAATGATGGGGATGGCCAGCATGTAAGACTCCACGGAACCTAGGTTGGTCACAGCCCGGAAAAAGGCTGTCAGGGCACTATTCCCGTGTTCCTGTACCCAGAGAATTACGTCCAGACCTTGCATGGAACAGTCCTCCTTCGGTGGTTTGCGATCAGTATTCGCAAGTAAAGGGGATTTGTCCTCCCTAAAGGGGCTTAAAGGAGGATTTTCCTGCGGGGAGGGGAACATAGAACTAATTGAGTGCCCTTAAGGGCTGAAGGAGATCGAGCAGTGAAGAAGATTAAGGAACCGGTAAATGCCCTGACGCATTTTGTGATGTTCCTGGCAGGTTTGATCGGTTTAGGTTTACTGGTCTGGAAAGGCTGGGGCACCACCTCCGGAGTTGCGGTGGGTGCCATCTTTGGCCTGAGCATTGTGCTGCTCTATGGAGCCAGCACCCTTTATCACTGGGTGCGGACCACACCCCAGAAGGAGAAGATCCTGCGCAAGCTGGACCACATCTCCATCTACTTGTTGATCGCCGGCACGTACACGCCGGTGCTGTACTACGGCTTGGAAGGGCTCTGGCGCTGGATTATGCTAGCCGTCATCTGGGTGCTGTCCTCCATAGGGGCGGTGATGAAGGTGTGGTTGGTTGATCTACCCCGCGTGCTCACGGCCGCCTTCTACTTGATTCTGGGCTGGTTAGCGGTGATCCCCTTTGGACAGCTGGTGCATAGTCTAGCCAAGCCGGCCCTGGTACTCATGGTGGCCGGCGGCCTGGCCTATACAGTGGGGGCAGTGATCTACGCCACCAAAATCTTCAACTTCGTCCCTGAGCGCTTTGGTTTCCACGAGGTCTTCCATATTTTCGTGGGCTTAGGGACGCTGCTGCATTTCTTAATGATATTTCTGTTTGTCTTGTAGAGAGAAGCACTTTGCGAGCGGAGAGATCACATGGCCAAACATAGAGATGTAATCCTAGTACTACTCATCACCGTGCTCTACCACACCATGAACCAGATGTTTGTCCCCACCTTCCCCATCTATATCGCAGAGCGGGGCGGCGATGAAGTGTTAGTAGGCCTGCTGGTGGGGCTGATTCCCCTGGGCTCCATCGTCGCCAAGAGTTTTTTTGGGAAAATGAGCACCCGGCGTTCGAATCTGTTGGTGCTCCGTTTGGGGTTGATAGTAGCCACCCTGGTCATCCTTTTGTACTTCCCCTTTTGGGGGTTCGGCTTTTTAGCCCTGGTGCGCCTCCTTCAGAGCATCGGCTTGGCCGGGTACGTCACGGGCAGCCAGGGGCTCATGGCTGAGCAGACTACCCCCGCTAATCGGGGTTTTTTCTTTGGCGTGTATGCTGCCATGATCGGTGTGGGTATGACCGCAGGCCCCCTCTTGGGAAGCTTTTTGGCTGAGGGTTTTGGCTATAAGGCCCTTTTTGGGGGAGCGGCTTTGGTGGCGGGGCTCGCGGCCGCGCTGGGCTTCGCCGTCGGTCGTGGTCCGGTCGGTGCCAAGCCGGGCATGGGCCGCAGATACCAGCCCCATTCGCCGTGGAAAAACCGCAGACTCATGATCGTCTGCGGCACCATGGTGGCGGGAGCGGCGGTGTTGGGCGCAACATCCGCCATGCTGGCCCTCCACGCCGCGGCGGTGGGCTTGGGTAATGGAAGCCTGTTCTTTGCCCTCTACGCCCTAACCTTCACCGCGGGCGGCGCCGCGGCCGGGGCCCTCTCCGACAGGCTTAGCCGCACCGCGCTCATCGTTCCCGGGTTCTGCCTGCTGATCCTGGGCATGGTCTTCTTGTCCGTCCTCAACGGCGCGGTGGTCTTGGCCCTGGCTGGGGTGACCGCGGGCTTGGGGCTGGGCACTGTGAACGCCGTCCTTTTGGCCATGGTTCCAGGCTACAGCATTAACGAGGTGGATGCCGCCAATGACTTGGCCTTTTTCGCCAATGCCTTTGATCTAGGCGTGGTGCTGGGATCTTTCGGCTTCTCCTTTCTCGCTGCCCGGTCCTTCAGTCTGTTTTGGCTGGCGGTCGCGGCCCTTGGTGTCCTGGGCCTGCTCTTTTACCTCCAGCACAACCCGGAAGGGCAGGGCACAGGAATTGGTACCCAAACGAAACAGGCTCAGGTGTGAACCTGAGCCTGTCTGCATACTGCTTAGTTTTCCAGGAACTGATTGGTGTAGAGGCGGTGGTAGTACCCCTTGGCCCTGAGCAGCTCTTCATGGGTGCCCTGTTCCAGCACTTTGCCGTTGCGGATCACCAGGATCACATCGGCAAAGCGCACTGTGGACAGGCGGTGGGCGATGACAAAGCTGGTACGCCCCTTGAGCACAGTCTCCATGGCCTCTTGGATCAGCTGTTCCGTCTCCGTGTCAATGGAGGATGTCGCTTCGTCCAGGATGAAAATGGCTGGATCGGCCAAGATGGCCCGGGCAAAGGAGATCAACTGCTTCTGCCCGGTGGAGAGCAGCCCTCCGCCTTCACCCACTTCAGTATCGTAGCCCTTGGGCAGCCGCATGATGAACTCATGGGCGTTAACCAGTTTCGCCGCCCGTTCCACCTCTTCATCCGTGGCGTCGAGCTTGCCGTAGCGGATGTTTTCCCTGATAGTTCCGGAGAAGAGGTGAGGGTGCTGGAGCACGCAGCCCAGATTGCTCTGGAGCCAGGCCAGGGGCCTTTCCCGGTAATCCACTCCATCGATGAGGATTCTACCCTTAGTGGGTTCGTAAAACCTGCAGGCCAGGTTGACGATGGTGCTCTTACCAGAGCCCGTTTCACCAACCAGGGCCACCACCTGTCCAGGCTGGATCTCCAGGCTGAACTCTTCCAGCACCGGCTCCTGGGGGTTGTAGGCGAAGGAGACGTTTTCAAAGCGGATGCCGCCCCGCAGTTTGGGCCAGTCGCCCTTCAGCCCCGGTTTGTCCTGGATTTCGGGCACGGTGTTCAGCAGGCCGATTACCCGTTCCGCGGCCGCATGGGCCATTTGCAGCTCCGCAAAGATCCTGGCGATCTCCCGCACAGGCTCAAAGAACTGGGCTGCGTAGGAGATGAAAGCGGCCAGGACACCGTAGCTGATGGTACCTAAGGCCACTCCCGAGCCGCCCCGCCAAAGGGTGAGGGCAGTGCCCACACTGGAAAGCACCAGCACAATGGGCATAAACAGTGAGGAAAAGGTGGCCGCCCTGATGCTGGTGGCCCGTTGGCTTCTGGTAAGCAGCTCGAACTCTTCCAGGTTCTTTTCCTCCCGGCTGAGGATCTTGGTGGTGGCGGCACCCATAATCCCTTCGCTGAACGCCCCCGTGATCCTGGAGTTGAGGCGGCGCACTTCTCGGTAAGCCCGGAGGATCTGCCGCTGGAAATAGATGCTGGCCAGGGCCAAGGGAGGCATGACCACCATGACCAAGAGGGCCAGGCGCCAGTTCAGAAGGAACATGACAATGGAGTAAAGCACCATGGCCGCCGCGCCCCATAAAAGGTCGATCAAGCTCCAGGACACGATTTCACCCAGCCGGTTGGCGTCACTGGTCAGCCTGGCCAAAAGCCATCCCGTGGCCCGCTTGTCGTAAAAAGAGAAAGACAGCCTCTGCAAATGGGTGAAACCCTCATTGCGGATGGTGTAGGTCAGGCCCGACTCCACTTTCCCGGCCATGGAGATGAACAGGTACACGTTGAAGGACTGGAACACCACCAAAAAGGCAAAGGCGGCGGCAAACCAGCCCAGTCCTTCCGTGTTTTGGGGGACCACAAAGCGGTCCAGGGCGATTCTGGTCATGTAGGGGAAGGCGGCGTCGCCCGCCGCCAGCGCCACGGTACTCAAAATGGATAGGGAGATGTAACGTTTGTAGGGGCGGGCCAGATGCAGGATCTGGCGCCAGAGCCCCAAGTCTATTTTTTCGGCATGGACTTCCTCATGCCACTCAGGCTGCAATTTACTCACCTACTTCCTGTGCAACAAGTTCAGCTTCCAGGCGGTTCTGGATGTCCCAAATCCGTCTGTAGTTTCCATTTAGGGCCATAAGTTCATCATGGGTTCCNCGTTCCACGATTTCCCCGTCTTCCAGCACCAAGATCAGATCGGCGCTGGACAAACTGGAAACCCGATGGGAAATGAGGAAGGTGGTGGCAGTTTGGGCCCGCTTTTTCAGTGCGCCCCGGATGGCCAGCTCCGTCTCGGTATCCACTGCACTCAGGGAATCGTCGAAGATCAGGACTGGGCTGTTGGTGATCAGCGCCCGGGCCATGGCCACGCGCTGCTTCTGGCCTCCCGAGAGGGAGATACCCCTTTCGCCCACCAAGGTTTCATAGCCCTTTTCAAAGGTCAAGATCACGTCGTGAATGGCCGCCTCTTGACAGATGGCATAAAGCTCATCGTCGGGCACATCGCCGCTGGCCAGGGTGATGTTCTCCCTGATCGTCTTCGCGAACAGGAAAGGTTCCTGGGGGACAACGGCCACGTGCTTGCGGATCCAGCGCCGATCGATCTCCTTGAGCTCCACGCCGTCCACCTTGATGGACCCCTGTTCATAGTCGTAGAGGCGGGCCAGGAGCTGAACCAGGGAGCTTTTGCCAGACCCGGTGTGGCCCAAAATGCCCACGGTNTGCCCTGGCTCCACGGAAAAGCTCACGTTCTTCAATACAGGTTGCCCCGGCTCATAGCCGAAGGAGACGTTGTCAAACACGATCTGGCCCCGAATGGGCGGTTGCTCGTGGTTCTCGAACAGCACTTCCTGGGGTTCGTCAAAAACTTCCTGGAGCCGTTCCGCGGCCACCAAGCCTTACCCATGTCCGTGAGGAGGCGTCCCAGGTGGCGTACCGGCCAGAGCAGCATCCCAGTATAGGTGCTGAACAACACCATGGTGCCGATGGTGATCTCCCCCCGGGCGGTGAAATAGGCGCCGGCCACCAGGGACAAACCGATCTGGAAAAAGGCCAGGAAGTCACTGGAACCCCAATAGCAGGCCAAAAGCCAGATCAAATGGTAAACCTTATCCCGGTGCACTTCGTTTTTGGCCAAAAAGCGCTTGATCTCATACTCTTGGTTGGCAAATGCCCGAACCACCCGGATGCCCGTGAGATTCTCCTGGAGCACCGAGGTGAGCTCCGCCTCCGTTTCATCCACTTCCCGGAAGGCTGCCCTCACTTTGCGGAAAAACACCGTCGCGGAAATGAACAAAATGGGCACCACCAACATGGAGATGAGGGCCATGCGCACATCGGCGCGGAACATGATGGTGCTGATCAGCAGTACCAGGGACAAAGAGTTCCCCACTTCCACCAGCTGTACGCCTAGGAAGCGGCGGATGGTATCAATGTCCGAGGTGCATCTTTGCACGAGATCCCCCGTATCCGCTTCCTTATGGTATTGGTACGGTAGACGCTGAATGTGATCGTAAGCGCGGTCACGAATGTTCTTGGCAATGCCCTCACTGGCTTGGGCGGCAAGCCTGCCCCTTAAGAACATAAAAAGCCCCCGGAATGCTGTGATGACAATCAACACTATCCCAGGGACCCAAAATCTTTGACCTATTCCTTCCACGAAGTGGCGTATCAATGGCGGTGCCGCGACCGGCTGATCTCCAATGACCGAGTCGATGGTGATGCGAATCACTAACGGTCCAGAGATGGTGGCCAGGGCTGCCAAGGCTACGGACAGGATTGCCCCTAGGTACAGCAGTCGATTGTGTTCCATGTGATTCCACAAGATTCTCAGGGATTTCATGCTCTGATGCCTCCTTTCTTTTGCACAGTCTTAATACACCTTTTATCAATATAGCACGGTTGCAAGCTGGAGGCAAGCAAAACTTTACCATCTTCTGAAAGGGATTCCNGTTAAGAAATCGTAATAGTGTTAATAAGAATGGAACAAGNCTGGGGAACCGGAAGGGAGTTGCAGTTGGATGTATCAACCGGAGCCGTTTAAGATCAAGATGGTGGAGCCCATAACCCTCTTGGATCGACGCGAAAGGGAAAAGTGCATTGCTGAAGCGGGGTATAACCCGTTTTTATTGCGCAGTGATCAGGTTTACATAGATCTGCTCACAGATAGCGGCACAGGGGCCATGAGCGACAGGCAGTGGGCGGGCCTAATGCTCGGCGATGAATCCTACGCCGGCAGCCGCAATTTCTACCACCTGCAGGAGACAGTACAGGAGATCACGGGCTACGCTTTTGTTCTTCCCACGCACCAGGGCAGAGGGGCAGAGCAGATCATCATTCCCTATCTGGTGCGTCGGGGCGGGAAATATGTNCTGGGCAATATGCATTTTGACACTACCAAGGCCCATATTGAGCTGGCCGGGGCGCTGGCGGTGAACTTCATCACCCCTGAAGCCCTGGATACCACTGCCGAGTATNCCTTCAAGGGGAATTTCGATCTAGAGGCCATGGAAGAGTTTATCCAGGAGCACGGCCCAGATTCCGTGGCTGCCATAGTTACCACCGTAACATGCAACAGCGTGGGCGGCCAGCCCGTATCCATGGCCAATATGCGGGGAGCCTATGCCTTGGGGCAGAAGTATGGCATTCCCGTGATTATTGACAGCGCCCGCTTTGCAGAAAACGCCTACTTCATCAAGGAGCGGGAAGAGGGCTATGCCCAAAGGAGCATCCGGGAGATTGTCCGAGAGATGTTCTCCTACGGCGATATCATGACCATGAGCGCCAAAAAGGACGGCTTGGTGAACATTGGCGGCATTCTGGCGGTGAAGGAAGATGAAGAGCTGTTCCGTGCCTGCCAAGCTCTGGTGGTACCCTATGAAGGCTTTCCAACCTATGGAGGCTTGGCGGGAAGGGACATGGAGGCTTTAGCCATAGGCCTCAAGGAAGTTGTTCAGGAAGACTACCTGCGCCAGCGCATCAGCCAGGTGGAACTTTTGGGCCGGCAGCTGCAAGAGGCGGGAGTTCCGGTGCAGTCGCCCATCGGCGGGCACGCCGTCTTTGTGGACGTGGGACGTATGCTGCCGGAGATGCCCAAGACCCAGTATCCAGGTCATGCCTTTGCCGTGGCTTTGTACTTGGAAAGCGGCATTCGAGCTGTGGAGATCGGATCGCTCCTCTACGGCCGGGATCCCCAGACAGGTGCAGATGGCTTAGCTGATCTGGAGCTGCTCAGGCTCACCATCCCCAGGAGGACGTACACGGACAACCATATGCGCTATATCGCCGACTCGGTGATCAAAGTGTGCGCCCAAAAAGATCAGATCAAGGGCGTAGCCTTTGAATATGAACCGCCCATTTTGCGGCACTTCACCGCCCGGTTCAGACTAGTGGATTGAGAAAGGAGAAAGACATGGGCAGAATAGGACAGAATTGGGACTTAGACAGCATTTTTCCAGGAGGAAGCTCTTCCCCTGAACTGCAGCAAAGCCTGGCAAATGTAAAGGAGCGCATTGCCAAGCTGCAGGAGTGGGCAAGCGGGCTCACCCCTGATTTGGACGGGGAGCAGTTTAAGCGACTAACGGATGAGCTGCAGGAGATCGTCATGCAGTTCAGGCAATGCTCGGCTTTCGTGGGCTGCTTAACCGCTCAGAACATGCACGATGCCCAAGCCCGCCTGCTCGAGGGTGATTTGGGGCAGATCAGCGCCTCCTTGGCCGCGCTCCAAACCGGCATCGATCACCTCTGGGTGAGCATACCCCAGGCCAGATGGGAGGAGCTCTTGCAGGAACCCGGCCTGGCTGAGCTGACGTTTTACCTAAACGAAAGGCGGGAGCGGGCGAAAAGCAAAATGGATCCCCAGCGGGAGACTCTGGCCACGGATCTGGCTGTGGACGGCTACCACGCCTGGTCCCAGCTCTATTACACCATAGTGGGTCAGATGGGCGTGGAAGTGCAGCGGGAAGGCAAAACGGAGCGGCTCTCCATGGGCCAGGCGGCCAACCTCCTGTCCGACCCCGATCCGCAGCTGCGCAGAGACGTCTTTGGGAAGTACGAGGCAGCGTGGTCGCATGAAGAAGATCTGTTTGCCAGCGCACTCAACCATTTAGCCGGCTTCCGCTTAAACCTTTACAAAAACCGCGGTTGGGAAGATGTACTCGCGGAGCCCCTGGAGATCAACCGCATGCAGCGGGAAACGCTAGACGCCATGTGGGCAGCAGTGGAAGGGGGCAAGCCCCATCTGGTCAAGTATTTAGAGCGCAAGGCTAGGCTGTTGGGACTGGATCAAATCGCCTGGTACGATCTCCATGCTCCCCTCGGTGCCGCAAGCAAGCAGATTCCCTATGACGAAGCCGCTGCCTTTGTCCTGGAGCAGCTGGGCAGATTCAGCTCAGACATGGCCCAATTTACCCAAAAGGCCCTGGAAAGCAACTGGGTCGAGGCTGAAAACAGAGGCGGGAAGCGCCCGGGAGCGTTCTGCACTTCCTTCCCTATGAGCAAGGAATCCAGGGTGTTCATGACCTATTCGGGCACCATGAGCAGTGTGGGCACTTTAGCCCACGAATTGGGCCATGCCTATCATGGTTATGTGCTCAAGGATGAGCCCATGTTCCGCCGCGGCTACTCCATGAACGTGGCCGAAACCGCCTCCACTTTCAACGAGCTGCTGGTGGTGGACGGAGCAATCCAGGCCGCCGGTTCCCAAGAGGAAAAGGCGGCGCTCTTGGAGGATAAGATTGGGCGCAGCGTGTCCTTCTTCATGGACATTCACTCCCGCTT
>JGI24712J26585_10002278_pt1 | contig 15809 bp, 13 predicted proteins | sample BioPla3DNA2_FD_26585 | JGI IMG/M metagenome (IMG submission 26585) | reverse complement strand
AAAAATATTTTTTATATGCTCACTAACATTTGATTTACTTGATTGAAAAAGCAAAACTAATTGTTCTTGATTTAACCAAATGTTCTCATCTTCTAATTTAATATCTATTTTAGTTAAGCCATCTTCAGTTTCATATATTATTACTTCTCCTTTATTTTCCATTTATACCTCCTATATATATTATTACCAATTAATCTTCAAATTCCTTTTTTATAATTATCATACCATAAAAAAGATTAAGTTTTACCTTAATCTCTTATTTTTATTTCTTTTGTTTTAATACTGCTTGTGCAGCTGTTATGTTCACAATGAAATATGACTAAGAAGTTTACCAAGTTAATATATATTTTTTCTTTTTTTAATTATTTAGTCTATATTATATTCCCAACCTGGTTGCCAATCACCTGTTTTACGCCAATCCAATTTGTTTGCTTCTTCCCAACTAATTCCCTTTGTTAAAACCTCAAAGGCCAATTGGGGCGCCCTATGTGCAACTATTCCAATAGTTTTTCCTTTGTATTTTTTTTTCAATTCCTCAATGAAAGACTTAATTCTTCTTTCAACATCTTTTAGTGATTCACCATTCGGAAATGATTGTTCAATATGATCTTCATAAATAATTAAATGTTTAGCTTCACCATCCAAATCTCCATAATTACATTCTCTTAATCTTTTGTCTTGCATTTTTTTTATATTAGGAAATGCTATATTAGCACTATCTATAGCTCTAACTAAATCTGATGTAAAAATAACATCAAAGTTTATATCAGAATTAACTTTGCCTAAATTTTTAGCTTGTTCTTTACCCAAATTATTTAATTTCACTTGTTTCCAGCCAGAACATTTTTTATTTGCATTATCAAATGTTGTACCATGTACAAAATATATCAGTTTTGTTTTCAATTTTATCACCTTACCTTATTTTTTAGTCTATCATAAGACAGAAATTTAATCAATTGTTCACTGTTCTCAATATTATTATTACATTTTTTATAATCAGAACAACAATATTGCCCTATTGAATTATATTTACCAGATGAAGAATTAGATAAAACATTTTGAATAAACATTATCTCATCTCCATCTCTAAATTGCTTACAAAAACAACATAAATTTTTCTTAATTCGTATGTTTTTGGGAATAATGCTAACCACCCCATAATATTCACCATCTTTATACGTCAACATAATAAATTTATTATCTATTATAGTACTATAATAAGTTAGTTTTTCATTTTTTACTACTTCGTTATATTTTTTTACAAATAAAGATAATTGCTTTCCCTTTAATTTCAAGACTTTTTTGGCTTCTGATGAAGAAATTTCCGGAAGTGAAACAATAGATACTGCTTTAATAACTTTTTCAATTAACTCTAAAATTTCTCGTAAAGATGACATTTTACAATTTTCAAAATCAATTTCAAACATTTTATAAAATTCATTTATATTTTCACATAAATCAAAAAAAACTTTTTCTTTTACTGTTAATCTAACATTATGATCAACACTTTGTTTATATGCTTCCTCTAATAATTTTAATTTTCTAATCATAAAATTAAATTCTTCATTTAATAGTTCTAACATTTCACCACCTCGTTTTCTTTAATTCTTTAACAAATCCTTTTTGAAACTCAACATGCTCATCAAAAGTAGATTGTGTTAATTTTCCATTTCCACGATCAATTTTTACCAATGGTTGTTCTGGAAAATTCATAATACTTGCACCACCTATTTTAGTAAACAATCTAGGAGTAATATTTATATACAAATCTTGATTTATTATTGGCTTATCAGATGAAATAAATGAGTTTGAAAACAATCCTACTGAATATGCTAGCCATCTTAAAGGAATCAATGTATCTCTTAAATTTGAATTTTTACATAATTCATTAAATCTTTCTGGACTTATTGATTGCACTTTTTGAACAAGTTTGTATAAAGCTTCTTTGTACTCTAAGGAATATATGCTTTCATCAATAGATTTTTTAATAATATCTTCAGGTAAAAGAAGATGCCTTGTATACAATTCTGGAACATTATTTTTCCCAGTAAACATTTTTAAAATATTGACATATCTCTCTTCTAATTTGTTGTGAATATCTTTTAAAATTAAAACAAAATTTCTTGTTAAAAGTGTATTCCAACCGCCTGTAATTTTATATACTGCAGAATAGTTTATATCACTAGTTCCACAGTATACATTAACTGATTCTAAATATTCGCTTAAAGTTTTACCATTAATAACATCTCTTGTTAGTATTTGCGTAATATCAAATATAGGATCAATAACAGATTCTAAATAATATGAAGATACTTTTTCATATTCAATTGGTTTAATATTATTAATTGTTTCTTTCTTCCATGAATTTAAATGTAAATGAAAAGGCTTTTTTGACATACCACTATGTCTATCTGTAGTAAATTCATCGTAGTTAAATACTAAATATGGGTATCCTCCATCCAAACCGTATTCTTCAATAACTCTCTCATTACTTAAATATTTTATATAATCATATCCTATACTAAAAATATAATGGACAGCTAAATCTGATAAAGACGTTATAGAACTTTTCAGTTTTGAATCAGTCGATTGAAGCATAATCTCATAATCAGAATGTGGTTTGAATTTAGGAGCCAAAGATATAAAATCCGTTCCTTCTTTAGATTGAATTTTATGTTCATTAATAACTCCATTAAATAAAATTTTTTCACATTCATTTTGATAAAATGGAATATCAAACATTTTTTCACATATTCCAGGCATTTCTAAATGATATGGTTTAATTATAGTTGACATATATATCCCCCTCTCATCAACATTTTTAAGTTGTTATAGGCCTACATTGAATAAGATATATTATACCATCTTTACATGCCCATTCAATATCTACATCAATTTTATATTCTTGTTCTAATTCTTTACCTATTAAAGCTAGTTTTTTTATTAATTCAACTGGTATATCATTCTTAGCAATCGAATCTATAATTTCCAATGTGTCCTCATTTATAAAATATCTATCCGGAACAACAATATTATCAACAAGTTTTGATGCAACACCTTTACAAGATTCAATTATAATACAATCTTTATTATTACTAACAGGATTTTTTGTAAACATAACTCCAGCAAAATCGGCGACTATCATTTTTTGTAAAATAATTCCACCAAATTTCATAAATAAATTATTATTTTGATATTCTTCTAATCCGACTCCAAGAAGTGACTTCCAACAATTTCTTATTCCCTTCGAAATTGATTCTTCTGAATTGCAAAACAATTCTGTAACAAATTGTCCTGCAAACGACTTTTGTTCACCATCTTCATTAGGAGAACTACTTCTAACCGCATAAGTATTATTTTTAAAATCTAATTTATGAAAAAGCTCTTTTGGAAGATTTATTGTTTCAATAATCTCGTAAATATTGTTTTTATATTTTTTTATATCATTTAAATATTTAATATAATCATCATATTTATTTTCATTTTTCAATAAATTTTCAAAGAATGATATTCCTAAAAAGTATGCTTCAGGAACGTTATAATTTAATCTATATAGTTTAGATAAATTATATGCTTTATTACCCATTTCTGATGAATCCACATTTGTTGTTAAATCATATACACCAATAATATTATTTTTATTCTTTGATGAATCTTCTTCAATAGAACTTATTATTTTTACTGAACCAAATTCTGCGTCTAATTCAATTATGTCTCCAGTTTTAATAATTTTAGTAATTCCTTGATATGCTATCACACATGGTTTGTTTAATTCTCTGCTAATTACAGAAGCATGGCTTAGAATTCCACCTTCTTCTGTAATTATTCCCGAGGATTTTAATATAGCATTCATAAAATCAAAATCAGTCCCATATGTTACTAATATCTCACCCTTTTCAAGATTATTACTTTCTTCAAAAGTTAAACAGACTCTTGCTTTTCCAGTAACTTTACCTGGTGATGCACAAACACCTTTTCTACTATTTAAAATATCTTTATCTTCATTTTTGACATTCACAATTCCAAAATATTTTTCTCTAGCCATATCTCCGGAATTAAATGAAGATACATGTTCTATATAAACACCTTGTGATCTTTTATCAATTTCAACTGATGATAATTTACTATTATTAAGTAATAAAGTTTTTATTTCTTCAAGAATATAGTATTTTAATTCATCTTTAGAAATTGCCTTCCTACTGATTATTTCTTCAAGAATTATATTTCTAAATTCAACAGCTTTACCCAAATAAGCTTTTTTTCTATCTCTCATATATCCTAATTTAGCTGCTAAATTAAAAAGTTCTGCTAATTGACTATTATCTAATTTTTTATATGTTTTTTCTTTCAATTCAGCTATTTTATTTGGATAATTCTCTATTTCACTAATTCTTTGTTCTATTTTATCATCTCCATTGCTAATTAATTTTTCATATCTTTTTTTTAAAAAATCTTTACTCAATGGTTTACTACCATAGCCGATAGTAATATATCCATATTCTTCAATATGGGATGCTATTAATGTATCAATATCAACTTTTCCCTTAGAAGTTGATATTTTTTTTCAAAAATGCATATTCTTCCCTTATAACAGCTGTATTATCATCTAAAGAATATAAAATACTTATCTCATCGGCAGTCAAATAATCATTTACATTTAAATTGTTTATTGCCCTTTGTAGACCTAATTCAACTGGGGCTAAATTTATAAAATAGATTTGATTTAATGTAATTTGATACCAATTAAATAAAAGTTTATATAGTTTCATATCAGATAATTTTGATAAATTAGTCTTACTATGTCTCTTTAAAAATTTATCGAGCAATTTTTCTTTCCTATTATAGTACCAAAAACAATTTTTAATTATATCTGGATTGCTATTTTCCTTTGGATTAATAAATTGTTCCGCAATATTATCCAAAGCATCATTCCATTCATCAATAGGTGTATAAGACCACAATTTATCATCTTGAAAGTATAAACAAACATTTTTAAATCTAAACCAGTTAATTGTTGAACTATATTGGTCATAAAGATCATAAATAAATTGAACGGACAGCATTGTATCAACATTTCTATAATTTATTTGTTTCCATTCAAAATTGTTTTTAGTTTGTAAATACATCTTAACCACGCTCCTCTTACATATATTCACTTTTAATATATTCAAAGAAAGTAATATAATCACTATCTTTATCTCTTGGTTTTTTTAACGTATTTTTAATTTTTTTATATTTTCCATCTTTACCTATAATATGAATATAATCTGATAATTTAATTGCTTCATCTATAGAATGAGTAGATATTATAGACGTGAATTTCTTGTTATTATATTCTTTTAAAAACAAATCGTGCATCTCTTCTCTAGTAATATAATCTAGTGCAGAAAACGGTTCATCTAACAAAACATAATTTGGATTATTTATTAATGCTTTTAACAGTGAAATCCTCTGTTTCATTCCAACAGATAATTGATAAGGATAATAATCTTTATATTCAGTCAAATCTACTTTTTTTAAAAAATCCATTATCGTTTGATTATAATTCTTTATGTTTTTATTAACTGATTTTAGGACAAATTTTATATTATTATAAACAGTTAGCCATGGCAATAGATTATTATCTTGTAAAACCATTGATATGAATAATTTTTCGCCTTTGGTATCATTAAAAATTATGTTGCCATCATCATATTTTTCAATTCCTGCAATAATCCTCAATAATGTGCTTTTTCCACATCCAGACTTTCCTAAAATGCAATGAATTTTATTGCTTTCAAATTCAATATTTAAATTGTTAAATATTAATTTTTGAGTTTTATTACTTTTATATTTTTTATTTAAATTATGAATTTCTAATCCTTTTCCCAACATTATTACCTCAAACTATATATTTTTTTTACTTTCCTTGAAAAAAAGGAAATAACGCCAGAAAACAAAGCGCCTATAATTCCCATAAAAATTACACCAATAAATAATTTTTCATAATTTAGCAATGTATAATTTTTCCATGTATAATACCCTAACCCACTTTTACCACTTATCATTTCAGCCATAATTAAACTTAACCATGAACCACTAACCCCAACCATCATAGCTGTATAAATATGGGGTATGATTGCTGGAATTTTAATTTTAAAAATTTTGTCTATTGTATTTAATTTATATAATTTTCCAATAATTAAATAATTATTTGGTATATTATCTAATGCCCTATAAATATTAATAAACATCGGAAAGAATGCACCAATGAATGTTATGAATAAAATACTTTCCTGAAGAGCATTAAACATTATAATTGCTATCGGCACCCATCCAGCATTAGGTATAGGTCTTAATAGTTCAAGTATAGGATAAAATATATAATTTAATAATTTACTTTCATTTAATAGTATTGCAATCAGCATTGCTAAAAAAAATGCAATTATAAATCCAAGGCAAACATTTTTTAAAGAAACTATTATGTTTGAAAATAATTCAATACTTAATATTTCATCTATTAAAATATTAATGCTCATTATTTATCACTCCTAATCTTTAGCATAAAGAATGTACTTATTTAAATCAAAATTTTTTATTTGATTAACCTCTATCAAAAATTTTTGTTTTTCTATCAATGTTTCAATATCTTCTTTATTAATACTACAATCCCAACTGATATTTTTAGCTACATAAATGGAAGTATTATAATCAAAATCACTTTCTTTGCTAAAAATTTCCGCTGCTTTTTTTGGATTATTTTTTATAAAAATATGTGCTTCTTTTAATGAATTAATAAAAAGTTCTGAAATGTTTTTATTATTATCATACCATTTTCTTTCAACAACTATACCTGCTAAATAATCACTATTTGACTCTGTACCATCCACCAATACTTTAGATATTTTATTTTCTTCTAAATATTTTGAATACGGTTCCCAAATTGCAAATGCATCAATCTTATTTTGCGAAAGTAATTGGCTAGCAATTGGAACATCTTGATGTACTATTTCAACATCATTATATAATTTATATTTTTTTAATATTTTCATCAACATAAAGTGAGCGCTAGAACCTATAGGAGTTGAGATTCTTTTTCCCTTTAAATCATAAATACTTTTTATTTCACTTTTTAATGGTACTATAATTGATTGATTTTTGCCTTCTTTACCTTTTCCATCAAATGCTAATATTATTGATTCATAATTATTTAACGTATTTGCTTTATATGTATTTAATAACAAAGGCATATCTCCCATAAATCCAATATGTATTTTTTTAGATATCATCGCAGTATTTATCACAGCACCAGATATTTCATCATGCCAAACAACTTTGATATTTTTATTTGGATAATACTCTTTTAACTTGTTCTCAAATATTTTTTGATTTTTAATCACGAGTGCTCCCCATGTTTGAGATGTAACACTTTGATAGCCAATATGTATTTCCACTGAATTACTATTCAGTTTTTTAAAAAATATAAAAATTATAAAAATAACACAAAAAATTGCAATTATCCACTTTTTCCTTGAAAAAATAACATATAATCATATTTGTACTTATGATTTAACGGTTGTTTCATTAGTAACCTCCTAAAACAATACCAAAGTTATATTACTATATTTTACAAATGGTGTCAATCTCTACACAATATCTACACAATATACTAATATTTCTTTTCATGTATTTTTGGTTTTATTGGTTTTTTATGAAATTAATAACAAAACAATTTTAAAGTGCAATTTAACATAAAAAAGATTAAGTTTTACCTTAACCTTTCTAATTTATTTCATTGTATTCTTAAGTACAGATTGTGCTGCAGCTAGTCTTGCTATAGGCACTCTAAATGGTGAACAAGATACATAAGTAAGTCCTACGTTATGGAAGAATTCTACACTAGATGGTTCTCCACCATGTTCTCCACATATACCTAGTTTAATATCTTTTCTTCCCTTTTTACCTCTTTCAACTGCCATCTTAACTAACTCGCCCACACCTTCTTGATCTAATTTAGCAAAAGGATCTTGTTCATAAATCTTATTATCATAATAAGCATCTAAGAATTTAGCAGCATCATCTCTTGAGAATCCAAATGTCATTTGAGTTAAATCATTTGTTCCAAATGAGAAGAATTCTGCTTCCTTTGCAATTTTATCTGCAGTAAGAGCCGCTCTTGGAATTTCAATCATTGTTCCAATATGATATTTAATATCACTTTTCTTTTCTTTTTTAACTTCTTCAGCTACTTCTACTACGATATCTTTAATAAATTTTAGTTCTTTAACTTCCCCTACTAAAGGAATCATTATTTCCGGAACAATATCATATCCCTCTTCTTCTTTTACTTCAATAGCTGCTTCCATTAAAGCTCTGGTTTGCATTCTTGCAATTTCTGGATAAGTAACAGCAAGTCTACAACCTCTGTGACCCATCATAGGGTTAAATTCATGAAGTTCAGTTATTTTATGATTTAATTTTGCAACAGTTACCTTTAATTCTTTAGCAAGTGCTTCAATATCTTTTTTCTCTGTTGGTAAAAATTCATGTAAAGGTGGATCTAAGTATCTTACAGTCATAGGAAGTTCTTTTAATTCCTTATACATTGCTTTAAAGTCTCCCTTTTGGAAAGGTACAAGTTCACTTAAAGCTTTCTCTCTTGCTTTTACATCATCACTTAGAATCATCTTTCTCATTTTTGAAATTCTATCAGCCTCAAAGAACATATGCTCTGTACGACAAAGCCCAATACCTTCAGCACCAAGTTCAATAGCTTGTTTAGTATCTCTTGGATTATCAGCATTTGCTCTAACCTTCATCTTCCTTACTTCATCAGCCCAAGCCATGATTCTTCCAAAATCTCCTGATACTGTTGCCTCAACAGTTTTAATATCTCCCTTATAGATTTTACCCGTGGAACCATCCAAAGAAATATAATCCCCTTCTTTAAATGTATATCCCCCCAAAGTAAATTCTTTTTTCTTTTCATTTATTTCAATTTCACCACATCCAGATACACAGCAAGTTCCCATGCCACGAGCTACAACTGCTGCATGAGATGTCATTCCACCACGAACAGTAAGAATCCCTTTAGCCGCTACCATTCCTTCAATATCTTCTGGAGTAGTCTCAAGTCTAACAAGAATAATTCTTTCTCCCTTGCCACCTTTACCATCTCTTTTAGCATCTTCTGCAGTAAATGATACTCTTCCTGCAGCTGCTCCTGGTGACGCAGGTAAAGCTGAACCAATAACCTCTCCTTCTTTTAAAGCTTTAGCATCAAACATTGGATGAAGTAATTGATCAAGTGACTTAGCATCAATTCTAAGAATCGCTTCCTCTTTAGTAATCATACCTTCATCTACTAAATCACAAGCAATTTTAATTGCTGCATTAGCAGTTCTTTTCCCGCTTCTTGTTTGAAGAATATAAAGCTTACCTTCTTCAATAGTAAATTCCATATCTTGCATATCTTTATAATGTTCTTCAAGTTTATGAGCATAATTCATAAATTCTTGATAACATTTTGGCATATCTTCTTCAAGTTTAGAAATTGGAAGTGGCGTTCTAATACCTGCAACAACATCTTCCCCTTGAGCATTGATTAAATATTCTCCATAAATGCCTACATCTCCAGTAGCTGGGTTTCTTGTAAAGGCAACACCCGTACCAGATGTATCTCCTTTATTACCAAACACCATTGTTTGAATATTTACTGCAGTTCCCCATGATGATGGAATATCATTTAGTCTACGATATACAATAGCTCTAGGATTATCCCAAGATCTAAATACGGCCTTAACAGCTCCCATTAATTGTTCTTTAGGATCTTGTGGAAATTCTTTACCCTTCATTTTTGATTTGTAAACTTCTTTAAATCTAACAACAAGTTCTTTTAAATCATCTACTGTTAAATCACTATCTAATTCAACCTTTTTTTCTTTTTTAAGATCATCAATAATTTCTTCAAAAAATGATTTAGATACTTCCATAACTACATCGGAATACATTTGAATAAATCTACGATATGAATCATAAGCAAATCTAGGATTATTAGTCTTTTTTGCAAAACCTTCAACCGCTACATCATTTAAGCCTAAATTCAAAATAGTATCCATCATTCCAGGCATTGATGCTCTTGCACCACTTCTAACTGAAAGTAACAGAGGATCTGATGTATCTCCAAATTTTTTACCTTGCAATTTTTCTAATTTTTTTAGATTATCAAAGATCTCTTTTTCTATTTTGTCAGAGATTTTTTCTCCATTATTATAGTAGTCTATACAAGCTTCAGTGGTAATTGTAAAACCTTGAGGTATAGGTAATCCTAAATTAGTCATTTCTGCTAAATTAGCCCCTTTTCCTCCTAATAAATTTTTTAATTCTTTGTTTCCTTCCGAAAACATATACACATACTTCATGTTTGTTTTTCTCCTTCCTTGTATATTCTAACATATAAAAAATACTAAGTAAATTAATATATTTCATTTTACTTAGTATTTTTAAATTTTAGTCATTTTTATTTTTAAACTGTAATATTATAGGAGTTCCTTCTAAATCAACAGCTTTTCTTATCTCGTTTTCTAAATATCTTTTATAAGAAAAATGAACTAATCTTTTATTATTAACTTCAAATGTAATCTTCGGAGGCCTATATCCGGTTTGATGTACAAAATATATTTTTAATCTCTTACCTTTATATGATGGTGGATTATGCATTACTACAGCCTGGGTAATAATATCATTTAAAACAGATGTAGCTATTTGTTTACGATGATTTGTTACTGCTTTAATAATATTTGGCATTAATTCACCAATTCTCTTTCTATTTTTTGCCGATACATAAACAGTATTTACATAAGATATAAATTTAAACTCTTCTTTAATAAGAAGATTCCATTCTTTTATCATTTCATTGGGTTTTTTTACTGTATCCCATTTATTCACTGCAATAACTAAAGCTTTTCCTGCTTCTAAAGCAAAAGAAGCAATATGTTTATCATGTTCTATTATTCCTTCTTCAGCATTAATAACAAGTACCACTACATCACTTCGATCAATTGCTTTTAGACTTCTAAGCAAACTATATTTTTCAATATTTTCATATATTTTACCTTTTTTACGAATACCCGCAGTATCAATAACAACATATTCCTCATTATTATATTTAAACTTAGTATCAACAGCATCTCTTGTTGTTCCCGCTTTATCTGATACAATTAATCTATTGTCATTAATTAAAGTATTAATTAAACTACTTTTTCCTACATTCGGTCTACCAACAACACAAAACTTAATAATGGGATCCTCGATCACTGGAGTTTCCCTCATATCTTTTATGATTTCATTTAATAATTTATCAAAACCAATATTATGTTCCGCTGAAACTCCAATTACATTTTCAAACCCTAATTCATAATAATTATATATGTTATTTGCTCTTTCTTTATTATCAAGTTTATTTACAACTACAATAACTTTTTTATTTGCTTTATGAAGCATTTCTCTAACATTTTTATCTTCAATATCTATCTCAGCAGTTCCATCGACTACAAAAAGAATAATATCGGCCTCATCTATGGCAATATTAGCTTGAATTAAAACTTCATTATCAAACTCATTGTTATCGCTTGTTATACCTCCGGTGTCAATTAGATGAAAACTAATATCATTATATGTAACAATTCCATATATCCGATCTCTTGTTACTCCAGGAGTATCTAATATTATTGCTTTTCTTTCTTTAATAAGACGATTAAAAATAGTACTCTTACCTACATTAGGTTTTCCTATTAAACAAACCGTTTTCATAATATTATCTCCTTTCTTTTATGAGCAAACCTCCTTATTTGCTTTAAGTATTACAATACTAAAATATTATATTAGAAATTGAGGACAGATCGACTCATTTGCTCTAAGCACTTTTATAACTTCTTCTCCCAATAAAGAATTATCCTCGTAAACGCAAGTATAAACTCTTCGATTCACAAAATATAATGCGACTTCTAAATCTCGTAAACTATTACCATTTACTTCATTATAAATTTCACCATCTGCTAAATCCGTTTCAATATAACCTTCATCAATAAGTTCTCCAATAGTTTTAATTGTCAGGCCACTTTTTACTATTTCCATATTATCTTGTCCCCACTTGGAAACACCACCTAAAGCAAGACTTACTTTATCTGCAGTTGCTTTTACGTCAATATTTCTTTTAACAGCAGTTATTCCTACACCTCCTATTGTTGCCACAACACCTAGTATTACAATAACTGCTAGTAATTCTACTAACGTTAATCCTTTATTATTCATACTTCCTCCTATAAATATTTTGATATTATTTCAAGCACTTCTTCTCGACCTTTTTTAGTCATACTAGAAAAAGGAATAAATTTATGATCATCATTTAATTTAAAAGTCTCATTAAAATATTTATCTTGCTTTACTCTACCATTTTTAGTTATCTTATCATATTTAGTAGCAATAATATCAACATTTAAATTATAATATTTTAAATAATTATACATTAATAAATCATCTTCTGAAGGTTTATGTCTATAATCTACAAGTAAAAAAACATGTTTTAAATTTTCTCTTGATTTAATATAATCTTCAATCATCATTCCAAATTTTCTTTGAGTATCCTTATTAACTGCAGCATATCCATAACCGGGAACATCAACTAAATAAAAAGCATTATTAATAAGATAAAAATTAAGCGTTTGAGTTCTGCCTGGTTTTGATGAAATACGAGCAAAGTTTTTCCTTTCAATAAGAGTATTAATAAAACTACTTTTACCAACATTACTTTTACCGACCAAAAGAAATTCTGCTTTGTCACCAGACGGATATTGACTAACTCTAACGGCAATTTTCGGTTCTTCTACTGAAGTAATTTTCATAACATATCACCTAATCAATATTATATATTAAAAAACTTGCATTTTCAATTCTTTAAAATTAAGCTAAATCTTCATTATTATCTAAATTAATTTTTTTATAATCTTTACCATCTAACTTAATATCTAAAATATTATCTTGTAAAGTATATTCTAAGATTCCACCAGCTTCATCATAAAATGTTTTAATAACGCTTTTTAATTCTTGATTATATATATTTATTGTTTGATTTGAAAGAACAATTACATAATTTTTATATATATTACAATTATCAATAATATCTTCTGGGAACAGATCTTCTTTATTAAAATTAAATATTTTATATTCCCCAACAGTAGATTTAGTAATAATCACTTTTGAATTATATTCATATATTGGTTCATTAAAGATTTGAGTTTGCTTGTTATTTAAAGTATCAATTAAATAATAACCTGTTTCATCTTTAACAAGTACATATTCAGCTTCATTATCTAAATAACCAATATAATTATATCTAGTACTAATAGAAAAAAGATAAGTTTCTGTATTAAAAAGTCCAAAATAACCTTCTTTATTTTCAACAATTAAATATTTCTTATTTAATTTTCCACCATAATTAACAATACTTTTTACTTGTGAAATCAATATATTATTCTTAATATTTTGAAAATAAATGTCTTCACCATCCTGAATAAAAGCATATGTATCATAGATATAAGTTTCATAATTATCTCCCACACTTATATTCAAAGGTTCCTCTTCGATTAAAGAAGTTTTAGCTAAATGACAAGGATCATTTTTACAATCATATGTTCCTTGCAAATTCTTTCCATCATAAAAATATAATTTATTTCCTATTCGAGGTAATCTTTTAGGATTTTCTCCTAAAAAGATTTTTTTATTGGCATTAAAAAAACCATAACCAGCAAGAGGAACAATTAGGATAATTAGGATAAGCAAAAAAGGTAAAAATAGTCGATTATTTTTTATTTTATTCACCTGCTCCTCCATCTTCTTTCTTAATAATAATTGAATTAGCATCTATTATATATGTATAAATAGTCTCTTGACCACCAACATCTATTATTGTAATTTTTTTATTTTCGACATCTACTTTATATTCTTTATAATTTAAAGGTAAATCAATACCTAAAGAAGGATAAGCAGTAGTATTGTTGTATTTATACAAGTATAATTTATTATTTTCTATTCCTAAATAAAAATCATTATATAATTTTAGAGAACTAAATTTCTTATTAGGATCTGATGTAATTTTACCTTTATCAATATCATATAATAAATATTCTTTGTTTTTTGCATCATAAACTATTAAATATTTTCCATTCTTACTTATAATATCAAACTGACTTTGTACTACTTCAATTCCTTCCAAAGTATACAAATAATTATAAGTAGTTCTTTTAACAAGATAATAATCATTATCAAATCTACTTATTGATTTGGTACCATCTAATTTATTATTAATAGTTTCACCAAAATTAATTATTTTCTTAGGGCCATTTTCTTTTATTGTAATCATGCCATAATTATTACTCATATTTTGGGCTGTAATATTCTTATCTGTGTTTTGAATATGAGTTATATTAGAACTTCCATAACCTGTATCAACGGCTTGATATTTAATTAACACTTCTGTTTTTACAAAATCATACAGACTAATATTTATCAAACTACTTCCTGTCTGACAATCATATATTAAGGCATATCTATTAGAAATAATTGGAGCATAACCACTGTTGTTTTGATTTAATATACTTGATTCTTTAGCAATAAAACAATTAGTATATTCACTATTTGCATCAAAGATTTTATTTTTATTAGTACAAGTATATTTCCCAAGTAGTTCAGTTTTTTCTAAGTCTTTATAAAAATATAAAATACCATCTGAATAATTAACATAATTATATTTTTTATTAACTAATGCTTCATAAACATTTATTTCTTTTGTATTTTTATCAGATAACTTAACTTTAAGAACCCCGTTTTCAAAGGAAAATTCATATGCCTTTAAAGTTTCAACAACCTCCCCTTTTTCATTAATTCTATTTAAAGGATTATAATACATACTATTTAATAAAATCCCTCTTTCATTAAGCTTAACTAAATTATTATCATATACTGTTAGTTTTCCTTCAGTAATAGTTATAACAAAATCGGTATAAAAATCAATATAATCAAAGGTAAGCTTTAACATATCATTTCCAGAGTAATCGTATAAATTATATTTATTGTTGTATAATGAAATATACTTATCAGTAAATTTTCTTATTTCACCATCGGTTTTAGAACTTAATTCAACCCCTTCCTGATTAACTAAAAAGGATGTCTCCCCTTCTTTTACAACAAAAACTTCATCATTATCAGAAATGCCTAAATAAGAATAATTAAATGGTAAAACAATTTTCATAGTTGATGTAGATATATCTATTATTCCATATTTATCTTCAATATCTTTGGCAATTACATATTTTAAAGGATTTTTACTTAATTTAATAAGATTATATTTACCTAGAATTTTATTACTTTTTAAATCATATAAATTAATTACGTCACCATCTTGAATAAATACAAACATATTATTATAAATTTCAGAACTTAATTCTATTTCTTTATTATCTAAATCAACTACCTTTGGAGCATCAAAAGTATCCTCGCTAGTAAATTTAGCAAGATAACATTTTTTTGCTTTTTTTACATTACATTCATATCTACCTATTTCATTATTAGGGCCATCATAAAATATTAGTTTACCATTAACATATGAATAATTACTTGTTTTAACTATTACATCAAGTTTTTTAATTTTATTTTTTCTAATTACAAAGAAATATAATAATAGTCCTATTATAATTAAAGTTATTAAAGAAATACTAATCCAAAAAATAATTTTTCCTTTTTTAGAAAGTTTTTTATAAAAACAATCTTTTTTT
>JGI24712J26585_10002277_pt1 | contig 15809 bp, 10 predicted proteins | sample BioPla3DNA2_FD_26585 | JGI IMG/M metagenome (IMG submission 26585) | reverse complement strand
TAGCTTGGATAATTGCCTTCTACCAGACGGCAAACCAACTTATAGTTGGGCAGGTTGAAGAAAGCGTTTTTGTTGTCAAATTCAATTTCAACATCCCCAGTTTCACGTGGTAGTACATTCTTCAGCAGAGATGCCGGCTTCTTGGGAAGAATGAAGGATGCCTCAAAAGCGCAGTTAGCATCAAGTCTGCGGTAACGAACCAGCTTGTGTGAATCTGATGAAACAAATGTCAGGTTCTCGGGTGAAAACTCAAACAAGATACCATTCATCACAGGACGCAGTTCATCGTCAGCAGTAGCAAAGAGAGTCTTGTTGATACCGGTAAGCAACAGCGAAGCAGGAACCCTGATCTTGCTGGCCTTGTCTTCTTCAACCTCGGGTATTGACGGATAATCTTCTGCGGGTTGACCAACGAAATTATACTTACCCCTTTCAGAAAAGATATCCACAGTAAGTGTGTCAAGATTTGCCTCAAAACGCAATGGTTGTTCAGGCAGTTTCTTAAGTATTTCAAGTAATATTTTTGATGGAAAGGCAAGTCGTCCGTCACCTTCGGTGCTCTCAGTTGCCATCCTGGTAGTCATGGTAACTTCAAGGTCAGAAGCAGTCATGCTCAACTCAGATCCCTTAAGATCAAAGAGGAAGCAATCCAAAACGGGAAGCTGGCTCTTGGAAGATATGGCCCTGCTTATTGCCTGCAAATGTGTCAGCAGTTCAGAACTCGATACTACAAACTTCATTAGTCGTTATTTTATGGTTAAATCAAAAAATCATACTGCTATTCGGCTTAGAATCATATTTGTAGAGAAAATGATTCACCTTCCCAAATATATGAATAATCAGATAATTAAAGAACCTCCGGTCATGAAAAATATTAATCCTTTGAACCTGACCACCGAAATATTAAGGCCCTTATCAGAAGATTAAAGATTCTTCTCCGAGACTTTTCTCCCTAGCCGACAAAAGGGCCCCTCCTTTGGTATCCCGGGGGGGACCTATCCAAAACTATCTGTACTTATATCTGCGCCAGATTACAAATCCGGCTCCTATCAGAAGGAGGAAAAGTGGAGGCACTGCCAGGTTGATCCACTTCCAGAAATCAAGGTCATGTGCCAGTTTCTCCCTGTCAAGTAATCTGATACGATAATCCCTGGTGCGCAGGCTCATCCAGCCCTCATCATCGGCCAGATAATGCACAGCATTCAATATAAAGTCCTTGTTTCCGAAGTTCTGGCTTGAAACCTCATCATAACCCAGCGGTACAATCTGAGGTGAGGCACTATAGCGCATCCTTACATCATTGCGGATTACATCTCCGTCTGCCACTACTATCATTCGGGTAGCTACACTCTCGCGTTTGATATCAGACAGATTTATATCAACCCCAGGGGGTACAGGTCTGTTAGCAAACAATGAAGGAAATACCCCTTCCATGGCTACTGCAGTAGGAATATAACTCTGATTGAACTCCTCCCTGTTGGGCTGTTCGTTGACCATTGCAATCGAAACATATACAGGCACTGGCAAACGTCGTGAGTACTGCCCAGTCTGCAGCAAAATGTCTCTTCTCATCAAACCAAAAGTACCCACTGTATCTATGCTACTTACAAACTCACCTTTCACAAGATTGACACCTCTTGTAACAGGATGTGAAGTATTGGTACTCATAAGCGGATTGAACATCCATGGCATTGGAACCATTCTGGCTTGCTCGCCTTGAGGAGCAACATTGACAGGGATAAGTGAAGATTGTACATCTTGTAGCAACTCCATATTAATCCTGACACCATAACGGAAAAGCANATCCTCTATACCTAATTCGCTAGCAACTCCAGGAGTCTGGCTAGTTCCCTTCAAACTATCGAGAGTAATATAAACTGCATCGACAAGCCAAAGCACCTTTCCTCCCCTCATCACATACTGATCGAGGATGAATTTATCCCTCTCGGAAAACTTCTCTCTGGGCTTGGCTATTATCAGCACCTTGTATGCATCAAGTATGTATGGATCAGAAGTCAATGAGCCCCTGTCAACCTGGTAGTAATGCGACAATTCCTCACTTATATCATAGACATCAATCTCTTCCAGTTCACCATGCCCCTCAAGGAAGGCAACTGCCTGAACCTCATCAGTGAGCATATTGCGGATTGAACTACTAATCTTGTATTCAAGCCCCTCCATCGAAAGGTTGAGATTGGCGGTTGCATTCAGTCCCGGTACATTCTCAAGCAAATTGACAACCATCTCATACTCCCCTACCCTGAAATGAGCAAAGGGATAAACGTTTGATTGGATCCTACGCCCGTCTGCAGTGACCTCAAAGACAGGAACTGGTGATACACCAAGCTCCTTTAATTCTTCTACTATTTCTGAATTATCAGTTGGATCTATAAACTCATATTTAATCCTGCCACGTGAAATAATCCTGAATTCCTCCAGCGTCTCACGTGATGAGCGGGCCAACTTCCTGAATCCCGGATTTAGCTCTCCGTCAAGATATACCCTGATAAACACATCAGTTTCAAGATTACTCAAAAACGACTTTGTGACAGGGGCCAGGGTATAACGCTTCTCCTCAGTCAGGTCAACACGAAAGAACTTGCCCGATAAGACTACGTTGATCAAAACTATAACTATGATGCCAATCACAGGCCCGATGCTTCTCTTATTTAGTTTTGAAGCCATAATGCGGATTATTGATTAAGTACAGCTTATCTCCTGTTTAATACTGTTCTGGTTAGCCAAAGGAAGATCACTGAAACCGAGATAAAATACAAAAGGTCACGTGAATCAAGCACCCCACGACTAATAGAATCATAGTGCTCGGCTATTCCCAAATATGCAAGCAGGCTGCCTGCGCCTTTAAGGCCAGGCAGGGAGGCCGCAGCAGCAAAGCCGTCATAGAAAAAATAACAAAGTACCACAGCCAGCACAAAGGCTATTATCTGGTTTTTACCAAGGGAAGAAGTAAAAACCCCAATAGCCACATAGATGGCTGCTAGTAACACCAGCCCAAGATAGGAACCCCATATTGCTCCGTGGTCCAGATTCCCAGCCGGACTTGCAAGTTGATTTACTGAATAGTAAAATACCAGTGTCGGTACAAGAGATAATACAACAAGGGTTAACCCTGCAAAATACTTTGACAATACGATNTGCCATTCGGAAACAGGATGAGTCAGCAGCAGCTCTATAGTTCTGTTGCGCTTCTCCTCGGCAAACAGTCTCATCGTGGTTGCCGGAACCAGAAATAGATAGATCCATGGNGCAATCCAGAACAAGGGCTCTAGCGTAGCGTACCCTCCCATGGGAATATTCATGTTACCCGGGATAAACCACAGAAAAAGAGAGGTTGCAACAAGAAAGACGCCGGCTACAAGGTAACCGGTCATCGATCCGAAAAAGCTCATTATTTCCTTCTTCCAAAGTGCAAGCATAGTCTAACCTTATTTCGTTTCATTAAGTGTCTGCCAAATCTCTCCGGCTGTGCGATCACTGCTGCCGGCTTTGCCAACTATCAACGCCAGTTCTTCATAACCCTCAAGTATACGGGTTCTGTACTGTTCATCATAGCAAAGCAAAGAAAGCTCATTCTTTAATGACTCGCGTGAGAATGTACTTTGAAACAGCTCCTTCACCACCTCCCGGTTCATTATCAGGTTGACAAGAGAAATGTAAGGCACCTTCATTATCACATTCTTTGCCATAAAATTGGTAAAGCCTCCACCCCACATTTTATAGCACACTACCTGGGGACATCTCAGCAAGGCCGTCTCCAATGTTGCAGTACCGGAAGTCACCATTGCCGCATGAGCACACTCTACAAGTGCGTATGTTTCCCCAAAGACTACTGATACTGATTCATGACCGTTGAGATAAGTACTGTAATCATCAATAGTAAAGGATGGAGCTCCTGCTATAACAAATTGATAATCCGGAAAGTAAGCCTCCATTGCCAACATATCAGGTAGTATCCTGCTGATTTCTTGTAGGCGACTGCCTGCAAGAAGTGCAATTATTGGTTTGTTGCTTAGCCCGTTACGCTTTACAAAACTGTTAAACCCTTCACCTTTATGGGGCCTGTTTTCGATTGCATCCATCAACGGGGAACCGGAGTATAAAACAGGCACGTTATATTTTGCATAAAACTCCGATTCAAAGGGCATTATTGAGAAGACCTTGTCTACGTATTTCTTGATTTTCCTGACTCGGCCTGTATTCCAGGCCCAAATCTTAGGTGCAATATAATAGTANACTTTATATCCAAGTTGTTTTGCATATCTGGCCACCCTCAGATTGAATCCTGCATAGTCCACAAGGATTACTACATCAGGGTCGTACTTGACAATATCTGCCCTGCAGAACTTGAAATTACGAGCTATCTTTCCAAGGTTGGCAAGCACCTCAAACACACCCATATATGCTGTNTGCCTGTAATGCCTTACAAGCTGTCCCCCTTCCGCCTGCATCTTATCTCCACCCCAGTAGCGGAAGTGAGCCATAGGGTCATGCTTCTTCAAAGCTTTCATCAGGTTGGCAGCGTGAAGATCACCCGATGCCTCCCCTGCTATTATGTAATACTTCATATACTCTTGTTACATTGCCAGTAAACCAAACACCGGAGGGCCTATTGCTGACCCCATGNCATGCTGATCTCAGTTGACTAAAAACAGAATACCAGTAATCACAGCCCAGAATATGGTGGCAATCATAATACCCCGTGCGGTCTTTTCAGCCTCCATAGTCAGAGAAAGAAAGAAGATGATCAGGTTGGGTACCACACTTACACTAAGTAGTTTGCCTAAACTCTTCAGCTGATAAAGCCCCTTTACAAGATCAATAAAGGAGTCATGTCCTGAATAATTCAGTTTATATATCAGATAAGCCATAATCACGGGAACTAGCAGTCCTGCGATCAACCCGACTATCTTATTATCCAACTGTTTCACCTGCACAAGTATTTAATTTGATACCGGAAGCCTATCCTCAACTCCCAAACTCTTAAGCCTACTGACTGTCTCCATACATGTAGGATCGATAGTGAACGGTACCAGAGCTGCATAGCCATGGTCCAGAGCCCACTCATCAGTATCCTCAGCGTCGGTATCAAGATTGACATAGCTACCTGTCATCCAGTAATACGGCTTACCTGTACCTGGTTCATAACGCTTCTCAAATCCTTCAATCCAGTTACCCTTAGCCTGACGACATACCCTCAAACCTTTAATTTCTCCCTTGGGCATATTTACATTGTAACATACCCCCTCAGCCATTCCATGTTCAAGCACAAGTTCAAAGACCTGACGGACATAGTTTACAGCATGCGAAAAATCAGCATCAGCGCTATGGTCAAGTAAAGAAAAAGCTATTGATGGGATTGCATTGAACGTGCCTTCCTTTGCACCTGCAACAGTGCCTGAATAGTGCATACTTATCGAACTGTTCGTTCCGTGATTGATTCCTGAAACAAGGTAATCGGGCTTATCTCCCAATACCTCATGCAGAGCCAGTTTGACACAATCAGAAGGAGTCCCGCTGGATTTGAATATTGTAAGTCCCTCTTCCTCGAGAACCTTGGTCAGGTATAGCGGACGGGTTACCGTAATAGCATGCGACATACCCGACATTCCACTATCAGGTGCAATCACTACCACATCTCCGAAGGGCCGTACCGCCTCAACAAGAGCCTTTAATCCTTTTGCCTGCACTCCGTCATCATTTGTCACCAGGATCAGTGGCCTGTGGTCCTTCTTAATCTTTTCCATATTCATAATATTCAGTTATCAAAGATAAGGATTAACAGTCAAACAGCAATAAGGAATGACCGCGTGAACGTTCAAATAAAATGCCCAAAATTGGCTTGCTTCAACCCAAAATCACTATTTTTGCCTGACTCAATCATTTTCAACAAAATCACAAGGCATGAACATTTCTTATAAGTGGTTAAAGGAATACATAGACACTGACAAAACACCCGAACAAATAGCAGCGATTCTGACCTCACTCGGCCTTGAAGTAGGCAGCATTGAAGAAATCGAAACCATCAAGGGCGGCCTTAAAGGTGTGCTTGTTGGCGAGGTACTTACCTGCCAGAAACACCCCAACGCCGATAAGCTAAGTGTGACCACCGTTAACGTTGGGGGTAGTGAACCTCTGCATGTGGTTTGCGGTGCTCCCAATGTGGCTGCAGGTCAGAAAGTACTGGTTGCCACCGTAGGCACCAAATTATACAACGGTGACGAAGCCTTTGAAATCAAAAAGGCTAAGATTCGTGGCGAACTATCTGAAGGGATGATTTGTGCTGAGGATGAGCTTGGAGTGGGTACCGACCATAGCGGAATCATGGTACTTCCCGCAGGCACACCGGTAGGTATGCCTGCTGCCGAGTATTTCAATATTGAAAATGATGTTGTCTTTGAAGTTGATTTAACGCCAAACCGTATAGACGCGGCTTCACACCTTGGTGTGGCTCGGGACCTTGCTGCACACTTTGCGGCACAAAACAAAGACGCCGGCCTGAGATGGCCTTCTGTCGATGCATTTAAAATTGACAACAACAGCTATCCTGTCAAGGTTACTATTGAGAGAAGCGAAGCTTGTGCACGTTACTCAGGTGTTACAATCAGTGGTGTTACTGTTAAGGAATCACCCGACTGGCTCAAGAACAAGTTGAGGACTATTGGTATGACTCCCATCAACAACGTGGTGGACATAACCAACTTTGTGCTTCATGAGTGCGGCCAACCTCTACATGCGTTTGACGGAGATAAGGTAACAGGCAATCATGTGATAGTAAAGACTCTGCCTGCAGGCTCAAAATTTATCACCCTCGATGAAAAAGAAAGGGAACTGCATGCAGACGACCTTATGATCTGCAATGAAGTAGAAGGTATGTGTATCGCAGGTGTGTTTGGTGGAGTAAAGAGTGGTGTAAGTGCGACTACCACCAGGATCTTCCTTGAAAGTGCCTGCTTCAACCCGACATTTATCAGAAAGACATCCAGACGACATAACCTGTTTACAGATGCCTCCTTCAGGTTTGAAAGAGGAAGCGACCCCGAAATGACTATCTATGCACTTAAGAGGGCAGCCTTGCTGATCAAGGAAGTTGCAGGAGGTGTAATTTCAAGTGATATTATCGATGTTTATCCTACTCCTGCCAAAGGTAGTGAGGTTGAACTAAGCTGGGCGAACCTCAAAAGACTTGTTGGTAAGACTCTTGAAGCTTCACTTGTTAAGACCATATTGAAGGCACTTGATATAAAGGTGGTTGAAGAGACAGCTGTCGGACTAAAGCTTTTGACACCTCCATATCGTGTGGATGTACTAAGGGAAGCCGATGTTATAGAAGAAATATTACGTGTATATGGTTACAATAATGTTGAAATACCTGCAATTCAACAATCGGCAATTGTAACAACTCCAAAGCCAGATCACCACAGGATCAGAAATCTGATAGCTGAGCAATTGCTTGGTGCGGGCTTTACCGAAATAATGAGCAATTCACTGACTAAGGCTGCTTATTACAGCAATTCTCAGACTTTCAAAGCTGAAAATACTGTAATTCTAAACAATCCTTTGAGCAGTGATCTCAATGGCTTGAGGCAGACTCTTATCTTCGGTGGGCTTGAAACCATAGAAAGAAACTGCAACAGACAGCATCCCGACCTTAAACTATTTGAGTTGGGCAACTGCTACTACTATAATACAGAAGGAGACAAAGGAAAGCAAAGCAGCTATAAGGAAGAACTTAAGCTAACTCTGTTTATAACCGGAGCCAGGGTACCGCAAAATTGGAACAGCCCAAGACAGGAAGTAAGTTTTGCAGATATAAAGAGATATGCTGAGAATGTACTACTACGCATGGGACTTTCTGAAACAGACTGGAAAACAGAAGGTATTACACCAGACCTGCTAAGTGACGGTCTTAACTATAGCCTTGCTGGTAAACAACTGATGACCGTAGGTATGGTATCACACAACCTGCTCAGGAGTTTCGACATCGACGACGAAGTATTCGTTGCCGAAATCATTTGGGACCAGCTTGTATCATGCACGGCCAAACACAAGGTTCTATACAAGGAACTCTCACGCTTTCCCGAAGTTAAGCGCGACCTTGCCCTATTGCTGGATGAGCATGTCAAATATGCCGAGATCGAAGCTGTAGCCTTGAAAACTGAAAAGAAGTATTTGAAGAACATTACCCTCTTTGACGTTTATCAGGGTGATAATATCGAAAAAGGAAAGAAATCCTATGCAGTAAGCTTTGTTCTGGAAGATACCGAAAAGACACTTACTGACGGACAGATAGCAAATATTATGGGCAGACTTACCGCTGCTTTCGAAAAAGAACTGGGAGCCAAACTTAGAGGATAGCCTGCCGTAATATTATAAAAAAAGCAGCCCCGGAATTAGTTCCGGGGCTGCTTTTTTTTGGGGTTTGAACAAAAAAAAGAAACGGGACCATCTCGTTTGATGAATCCCGCTTCTAACCTTAACCCTAACCCAAAATTATGAAAAACCTATTTATATATTTAGAACATATAAAAACCAACTTTGTTTAATCAAGCACTAAAAAAAATTTTGTGCTCTTTTATGTCAAAAGTATTATACAAAAGTCTGTCACTAAAACACTATCGTTCATCAATTGACGATGCAAATATATCAAATATTTTTATCGCATCAACTCGATTAACTTTATTTAACCATTTAGCTATTGACTTTTATCTCAAAAAGACTTCTGACCAACTTCTTCCGTTGAAGTATAAACAAACCTAATACTTCATACTGCGTTAAGCAAGTTTACCAAGACAATTAACAGCATGTTAACATAAAGGAGACTTTTGTTTTATTAGGAGTCTAAAATGCACCCTCAAAACCCTACCTAAATACAATAAAAAAGCAAAGCCGCTTTACATCTGCTTTGTAAAACGGCTTTGTTTATGGTCAGTATAAAATATTACTAATTCAGATCGAAAACATAGGTAATAGTACCTTCCTGAGAGGGTGTTGCATTTGGATCGGAGTTAAATCTTGTCTTACGAGCAGCATCAATTGCAGCATTGATAAGTGCACTACTTGTTGTTGTGGAACCTTGTAACCGATGTTCAGCATGTGTTACCCTTCCCTCTCTGTCTACTACTATCCTAACAACAACCCTGCCGCTTTCTTGTACATTATAGACTGGTTTTGGAAGGCTGCCAATAAGGTTACGTCCCTGAAGACTAAAACCTGAGCCGCTACTTCCCAGTCCGGTTCCCGTTCTATTTGTTGCATTAGGATCACCAGTAAGGGCACCCTGGGTACCGCTGCCACCTGTATCCCCTGCAGATTGAGAATTACTGCCTGAATTACTGAAGGCCCCGCTTACAGTAGTACGTGCAGCGGCAGCCTGCTGGGCCTGCTGCTCCCTTTTCTGCCTTTCAAGCTCTGCTATCCTTTGTCTTTCCAGCTCTTCCTGACGCTGACGCTCCTGCTCAGCCTTACGTTGTCTTTCTATTTCAGCCTGCCGTTGACGTTCCTGCTCAGCAATCCTCTTCTGCTCTTCCTGACGTGCCTTCTCCTGGGCAGATATAGCCGGAGCTTCCTCAGTATTCTGAGTTAGGACCTGTTGACGTGCAGGTGTTGATGCCGAAGGTGTTGGCGGGGGTGTTGAAGCCGGTTGAGAAGCAGGGGGAGTCGAAGTTTGAGCTGCAGGAGCAGATGAGGAAGGAGTAAATTGCCCCTGTCCGGTCGGTGAATCTCCAAGCTCAACCAATATACCTTCATCACCAGGATCCACACTACTGATGCTAATAAAAATCAGCGCCAGCAGCAGCAACAGGTGAAACACAATAGTTCCAAACACCCCTAAACTCTTGTCACTTGGTCTTTCGTCCATATGCTATCTTGCTCTGGTAGCCAGAATCACTTTATAATCGTTGTTCTTGGCTATGTTCATAACCTTTACCACTTCTTTCATCGGCACATTCTCATCGACATGAAGAGATATATACGGTTCCTGCTGATCTCCAATCCTGTTTCGTAACGTTGCCTCAAGCTGGTCAAAGCCCACCCTCTTGTTTTCGACATAATACCTCAAATCTGAAGTTATCGAAACACTTGTAATCGCCTTAACCGTGGTCTGCTGATTACTTTGTGGCAGATTCAGCTTGATGGCATTGGGACTAACAAGGGTTGATGTTATCATGAAAAAGATAAGCAACAGGAACACTATGTCGGTCATTGACGACATACTGAAAGTCGGGTTAACTGTATTTCTTCGTTTTAATCCCATTACTCTATCCTTTAATTTGCAGGTTCATACAACAAATCCATAAACTCAATGCTCTGTGCTTCCATCATGAACACAACTTTCTGAATCTTTGAAACAAGGATGTTGTATGCGAAATAGGCTATAATACCTACTATCAAACCTCCAACTGTTGTTACAAGAGCAGTATAGATACCGCCAGCAAGTTGAGATATAACTATGTTGGCTCCTGAATTAGCCATTTCCCAGAACGAAATTACCATACCAATTACTGTACCAAGGAAACCAAGCATAGGAGCTCCACCGGCTATGGAGGCCAGAGTTGAAAGGCCCTTTTCAAGTGATGCAACCTCAAGGTTGCCCACATTCTCAATAGCTGCATTGATATCACTAAGAGGACGACCAATACGTGTAATACCTTTCTCAATCATACGTGCTATGGGGTGATTGCTCGAACGGCACAATGCAAGTGCAGAATCTATCTTTCCGTCATGTATATAATCCCTGATCCTGTTCATAAAGGTGGTATCGATATTCGATGCCCTTCTGAGCACCATAAAACGCTCAATAAAGATATATACCGCAAATATCGACATAAGCAGCAAAGGATACATAATCCAGCCACCCATCATACCAAGCTCTATCAGGTCTATGCTTTGGGTTACAACTTCTTCTCCTTCACCCTCTAGGCCTGCTGCAACCTGTCCGGCTGCCTGTATCATCAAAAAAGGATTCATAGTTCGCTCTGTGTTTTGGTTATAACTTGTTTGTGCTAAATTATTAAAAATGCCGAACGATTACGTTACAAGACAAATATTATTCCAAATGAAAGTATAACGTATAGTTCACCGCTAATATTATACCTAAGCCACCTGCCTATATACAGGCTTTGTATAACCCTATGCCTGACGGGCATAGGGTGCTGCATCCTGAGAAGCAAATTCCCCTTTCCGAAATTTGTAATACCCCACCATTGCAATCATTGCTGCATTATCTGTAGTATATGACAGTTTAGGGATATAAGTATTCCACTTATATTTCCTACCTGCCGCCTGTACAGCTTCTCTCAATCCACTATTTGCAGACACACCTCCTGCCAGAGAGATTTCTCTGATACCTCTAGTCTTAGCAGCTTTAATAAGCTTATCCATCAGAACCTCAACAATGGTNCTTTGAAGCGAAGCGCATAGGTCCTCCTTGTGCTTATCAATAAAATCAGGATCTTCCTTTATCCTGTCACGCAGGAAATAAAGAAAGGAGGTTTTCAATCCGCTAAAACTGTAGTCAAACCCTTCTATTCGTGGTTTGCTAAATGCAAACGCCTTGCTGTCACCTTCCTGTGCCAGCTTATCAATAAGCGGTCCGCCCGGATAAGGCAGACCCATGATCTTGGCGCACTTGTCAAAGGCCTCACCTGCTGCATCATCAATTGTCTGACCAATAATCTCCATCTCAAGGGGACTNCGAACCTCTATAATCTGACTGTTACCTCCCGATACCAGTAAGCACAAAAACGGAAAGGATGGAACATCCTTCCTTTCACCTGGCTCCTGAATAAAGGAAGCTAGCACATGGGCATGCAGGTGATCAGTTTCGATTAGTGGTAATCCAAGCGATAAGGCCATCCCCTTGGCAAAGGATGTACCAACTAACAGCGAACCCAAAAGCCCCGGACCTCGCGTAAATGCCACAGCATCCAGTTCACCGGGCCTCACCCCTGCATCCTTAAGAGCCTTGTCAACCACAGGAATGATATTCTGTTGATGAGCCCTCGATGCCAGCTCTGGCACAACCCCTCCATACTCCTCATGAACCTTCTGCCCTGCTATCACATTGCTTAGTATGGTATCATTTTTGATAACAGCTGCAGAGGTATCATCGCACGATGATTCTATTCCCAAAATAATTACTGACATAAGTTTGTTTTAACTTATACACTAAGTAAAAAGCCGATATTCGGTTAAGTTACTTATTTTTGTCCGGACAGCCGGTCCCGGACCTTGGTCGTTAAACGTTTAAACTGGCAAAATTATCAAAAAAACTCAGAAAATATTGCTTGCCACCGCTCTGGTGCTGGTAGGNTTACCGGTACTTAGTTCCCTCGTTTTGATGATCCCGGCAGTACAGACCTCTATTGTCAGGATTGTAACCAACCGCTTGTCAGAGGATCTTAATAGCACAATTTCCATTCGTAANGTAAGCATATTACCCTTTGCTGGAATCAGACTAAACGGCTTTCTGGTTCTTGACCAACAGCAGGACACCCTCTTTTACACAGAAAAGGTAAGAGCAGGTGTAGACAGGTTTTCGATTAGACACAAACACTTATACCTGAGAGAAGTGGATTTTGTCGAACCGGTTATCAACCTGTATCAGCACCAGGACCGAATGAATTTCTCCTTTCTGCTTGATTCATTGGGTGGGGAAAAGAAGGACAGTGCCATATGGAAATATTCCATCGGCGCCGTGTCTATAACTAATGGGNAAGTAGATATTTCTCACAGTATTTTTAAAAATCCAGAGCTATCTATAGATAAACTGTCTTTTAGCGGTCTCAACCTAAAAATCAAACGCACTTCTGGACCTGACGAGCCACCGGCATTCAATGTATCTCACTTCTCTCTCCACGAAGCTTCCGGACTGGATCTCGAGGCCTTTGAAAGTAAAGGTTATATCAAGGAGGACAGAATTGTAATAGACAACCTGGCTTTTCGTACTGCGGCTTCGATATTCGACTTTGAGGCTATCGAACTTCCTTTCGGAAACACAGAGGTCTCAGGTTATGATGTCCCTTTTAGTGGAAAAATCAATAATATCACAATCTCCCCGGAAGAAATACATACATACTATCCTAAATTTCCTCTGATAGAAAGTCCCCTGTCACTGTCGGGAACCATTTTCGGTTCTCTCGACAATCTTAAGGGACGTAATATCACTGCTTCATTTGGCAATAACACATCATTCAGTACTTCATTCGACATCACAGGTTTGTCCAACTTCAATGAGGTGTTTATCTACATGGACATAGAGGCATTCGACACAACCATACCTGACCTGGAGCTGCTTATTAAGGGGAGTGAACCGACACTGCCCGAGTCCTTCAGGCAATTGGAAACCATCCATTACTCAGGTAATATTACTGGCTTTATCAACAACCTTGTTGCCTATGGATCCTTCACATCCAACCTGGGTGAGCTGAGCACCGACCTTGGAATTAAACTGGACAAAGATGGCAATGTATTATTTGGAGGACTGTTAAGCACAAAAGACTTCGAACTGGGCCGGATGCTTAATGCAGATCCTGCTCTGGGCAAGATATCTCTTGACATGGAGGTAAGTGGATCTCGTTCTTCGGAAACCGACTACTTTGTTATACTTGACGGCACAGTAGAAGAGCTGGAGCTTAACGACTATCATTATCAAAATATAGCAGTACAGGGCCTGTTGACACATCAGAAGTTTGATGGAAACATCAGACTATCCGACCCCAACGGTTCGTTAAATTTTATGGGTAAAGTGGATATGTCAGGTAAGGTCCCCCACTTTGATTTTATGGCACTGATTGCAAATGCTCAGCTCGACAGGCTTAATCTGGCTCCAAATCTGGAAGGCAGTGTATTGTCTGTATTAATTGAGACAAACTTCAGTGGTGACAACCTTGACGATCTCATCGGTGAAATATCTATATCAGATGGACTGCTTTACACCCCAAACTCATCAATCGACTTCGACTCAATACATATAAGAGCCGAAAGATACGGAGAATCAAAACATTTAAGTCTCCGGTCTGTCTTTGCTGATGCTGATATAGTCGGGCATTATATGTTCAGAAACCTCAAGGGGACAATTACCGGTTTTGTTGACAACTATCTTCCATCTTTTATCGACAACAATACCAGAAAGAGAGGCTCAACAAACGATTTCGGTTTTGATATAAGACTGAAGCAGGTAAGTAACCTTGCTGCCATATTTGTTCCTGAGCTCAATATTTCGGATCAGGGATACATAAAGGGACACTTCAGCACCTCACCTCCAAATCTAGATCTTGAGGTGGGCCTAGGTCACATTAACTACAAGAATATAAGCACCTACGGTTTTGAAGCAAAAGGACAGGCCAACGGCAACAATGTTTTGTCAATGACAAGCAATGCCGAGTTGGTTAGCATTGGCAAGTTAATAGAACTACCCAACTTTTCAGTGTACCAGACTGCCGCTTCAGACACCCTTACCACAAATATATTCTGGAACAACTGGGATATGGTAAACAATAGTGGGGCACTTTACACAGTTACCGAGTTTGGCACTGACGAACATGGGCATCTTGCTGTCACTGTTGGCCTTGAACCATCTTCAGTAATGATAGCAGACAGTGTATGGAATATCAATAAGGCCAGTGTACGTTTTCACGACAACGGCCTCATTGTAGAAGGTCTCAAGATAGAAAATAGCAGCGAGCATATTGCATTAAACGGAACCCTTGACAAGGAGGAAGCTGACGGGCTCAATCTTGAGTTTAGCAACCTCAGGATGGACCGACTCTTTGGCAGGGGCAAACAGGGTCGAATCACCTTCGGAGGAGAAATTGACGGACATATCAGAGTCAGTGAATACTACCGTGATCCATTGCTGTCGGCCAACGTCACTATCAATGATTTTGTGTTTAACAACGAGAGGTATGGTACTTTCGGAATAAACAGCTGGTGGAACAAAGAAACAGAAACCATCGAGATACTTGCCCAACTCATAGATAATGGAGAAGACCGCCTCCACGGCTATGGCGAATTCAACCCTGAGAAACGCCATCTGGACCTTAGCATGGACCTAAACAGGTTCAGCATATCCTTTTTGGATCCATTTATCAACAAGGTTATGCAGAACATGAAGGGCTACGCTTCAGGAAAAATGTATTTCAAAGGCCCTCTGTCACAGGCCTACCTTACCGGTAAGATAAAGGTTGATGACGGATCCTTTGGTGTGGATATGCTGAAGACAAATTATCATATCAGTGATTCGGTCAGCTTCTATCCAAATGAAATAAGATTCAGGGATATGACTCTGACTGACCGAAACAACCGTAAGGGCAAGTTCAAAGGATCTATATTCCACAATGGTCACTACAAGGATATGGTATTCAACCTCAGGGTTGAATCCAACAATATGGAGCTGCTAAATACCAAACATGCAGACAATGAATATTATTACGGGAATATTTTCGGTAACGGATATATGACAGTTACCGGAAACACAGATAATGTAACTCTCACCATCAACGGAACCACTACCGGTAATTCCCGGTTCTTTATACCAATTCAGTCACAGGAAACAGCAACAGAAACCAATTTCATCCGATTCAGGAGCAAGGCTAACGGTAGCAATCTTCAAATCCAGGAAGATCCAGGAATGGATTATAAGGTTGACCTTTCAGGTGCTACAATCAACATGAATATAGAGGTCACACCAGATGCTGAGGTGCAGATTATCTTCGATGAGCGTATTGGTGACATACTGAGAAGCAAGGGTAACGGAAACCTGCAGATAATGATCAATAGGCAGGGCA
>JGI24712J26585_10002273_pt1 | contig 15837 bp, 12 predicted proteins | sample BioPla3DNA2_FD_26585 | JGI IMG/M metagenome (IMG submission 26585) | reverse complement strand
ATAATTAAGATAATTTCACGCTATTAATACCCAACAAATTCTGCAATTCAACTTTAACATTGTTGTTATCTACATCTACCCATAGTCCCCTATCTGCTACAACTGTTTTATTTATCCTTTCCATAAATACATATACAGGTGTATCCCCCGGATACCGCCTTAATATCACCTTTATTTGTTCAAACAGATTTGCTTTGCTATCCTTAGGCAGCTTGATAATTAGTTTATCATTTTTATAATAATTTAATGGATATATTTTTTCACAGATAATCTTAGGATCTTCAACTTCGGATATGGAGAGTCTTCCCTCAACAACAACTACCTTGTCACTATCTATATACTTATTATATTTGTCAAAGATAGCTGGAAATACAATACATTCAATTGAACCATATAAATCCTCTAATGTTATGAATGCCATCATATTATTGTTTTTAGTTACTTTATTCTTTTTCTCTACTATTATGCCAGCTATTCTTATCTTTTGCCCATCTCTGTTTTCAAGTTCTACACTTTCTACTTCTTTGGATAATTGTGTTGTGGAAACAGTTGAGATTTTCTCTAACTCTTCTATATAAGGATCTAAAGGATGTCCTGATACATATATGCCTAGCATTTCTTTTTCCATTTGTAACAATGATTTTTGCGGAAACTCATTAATATCTGGCAAATTCTCATCTTTCACATCATCTTCCACAGAATCAAAGAGGGAAAATTGTCCTTCTATGTTTCTTTTCTTATCTGAGTGTATCCCATCTATTATTTTTTCAAATATTGATAGCAATTGAGCACGATTTGCACCGAGTGAATCCATTGCCCCACATTTTATTAGACTTTCTATTGCTCTTTTATTCATTACATTTGAATCTAACTTTTCAATTCGTTCAACTAAATCAGTAAAACTTTGAAATCTCCCCTCTTCCCTAGCCTTTACTATTGCATATATAAGTCCTTTTCCTACGTTCTTTACTGCACTTAATCCAAATCTAATCTTTTTATTATCTACAGTAAATTTATCATGAGAGGTATTTACATCTGGCGGTAATACTTCAATCCCAAGTCTTTTGCATTCTTGTATATAAAGAGATACCTGTGTTGTACTATCCATAACTGAGGAAATCTGTGCTGCCATAAATTCTTCTGGATAGTAATATTTCAGCCAGGCACTTCTATATGCAACAACAGCATAGGCGGCAGAATGGGATTTGTTGAAGGCGTAGTTTGCAAAGTCGATCATTAAGTCAAATATCTTACTGGCTGTTTTTTCATCAACTCCATTTCTAATTGCACCTGGGATTATTACATTTCCATCTTCATCAGTATGCCCATATATAAAGTTGTTTCTCTCATGCTCCATTACATCCATTTTCTTTTTGCCCATAGCTCTTCTAACTAAGTCCGCCCTGCCTAAAGAATAGCCCCCTAAATCTCGAACTATTTGCATTACTTGCTCCTGATATACAATACAACCATATGTGACATTAAGTATTGGCTCTAGTTTTGGATGTAGATATTTAATCTTTGAAGGGTCGTGCTTACACTCAATAAATGTAGGAATCTGATTCATTGGTCCAGGCCTAAACAATGAATTCGCTGCAATTAAATCCCCAAATTTATTTGCCTTTAATTCTTTCAAAAATGCCCTCATGCCTGGACTTTCAAATTGAAATATGCCTAAAGTCTCTGCTTTTGCAAACATCTCAATTACGTTTGGGTCATCATAAGTGAATTTTTTTCCAAAATCAACTTTTATTCCATAATTTTTTTCTATTAGATTAGCAGCATCTCTTATTACAGTCAAAGTCCTAAGTCCTAAAAAGTCCATCTTTAAAAGGCCTAGCTCTTCAAGTTCATTCATTGTAAACTGAGTAGCTATCGATTCATTATTATTTACTAGGGGAGCATATTCTGTTATTGGAGCTTCTGATATAACAACTCCTGCAGCATGGGTTGATGTATGTCTTGGCAAGCCTTCCATTGCTAATGCTATATCAATTAAATTGCGAACCTCTTCATTGTTTTCATACTCATTTTTTAAGGAATGGCTTATTTCAAGTGCCCTTGTTAATGTAATTCCTAGCTCATTTGGAACTTGCTTTGCAATATTATCCACAGTATTATATGGCATGTTCAAGGCCCTGCCAACATCTCTAATGGCTCCTCTGGCTCCCATAGTTCCAAATGTTGTAATTTGTGCTACTCTATCATGCCCATATTTATTAACAACATATTCTATTACTTCTTCCCTTCGTTCATAGCAAAAGTCAATATCTATATCTGGCATTGTTACTCTTTCTGGATTTAAGAATCTTTCAAAGAGCAAGCCAAATTCAAGAGGATCTACATTGATGATTCCAAGTGCATAAGATATAATACTTCCTGCTGCAGAGCCACGCCCAGGTCCAACTTCAATGTCCTTCTCTTTCGCAAATCTTATAAAGTCCCATACTATCAAAAAGTAATCTGTATAGCCCATATTAACTATAGTATTAAACTCAAATTCATATCTTTTTCTAATACTATCTGTTATTACAGTATATCTCTCTATTAATCCCTCCTTACAAAGTTTTTCTAGATATTGGACATTAGTATAGCCTTCTGGGACCTTGAATTTTGGCAAATGTAATGTGTTGAAATCCAATTCTACATTACACCTATCAGCAATTTTCACCGTGTTTGTAAGTGCCTCTTGGCTATAATGAAATAATGAATACATTTCTTCTGGGGATTTTAGGTAAAACTGGTCTGTGGGAAACTTCATTCTATTTTCCTCATCAACGGTTTTCCCAGTTTGTACACATAGCAATACATCATGGATTATTGAGTCTTCTTTGGTCAAATAGTGAACGTCATTTGTTGCTACTAAAGGAATATCTAACTCTTGGGAGAGTCTTATTAGGTCTTTATTGACACCTAATTGCTCCGTCATTCCATGATCTTGTAACTCTAAATAGAAATTATCTTCTCCAAAGATGTTTTTATATTCTAAGGCTACTTCTTTAGCCTTAGAATAATTATTCTGCAGCAAGTATTGTTGAACTTCACCAGCCAGACATGCTGACAGACAAATAATTCCTTCTTTATATTTTCTTAAAACATCATGATCTACCCTTGGCTTGTAGTAAAATCCATTGACATATGCTTCTGAGACTATTCTCATTAGGTTTTTATAACCAGTGTTGTTTTCAGCAAGCAAAACTAAATGATATTGATTTTTATCCTTAGGTTCTTTTTCAGTATATTTATTCATTGCTACATATACTTCCGAACCAAGTATAGGTTTAATACCATTCTTCTTTGCTTCTTTATAAAATTGTATAACACCAAACATAGCTCCATGATCAGTTATAGCAATGGAATCCATACCAAGTTCTTTAGTCTTTTTGACTAAATCCTTAATCCTAATTGAACCATCTAACAGACTATATTCAGTATGTACATGTAAATGAGTAAATCTGTCTTTCATTTTGCCCCTCTTTCTACTACTTTAATCCTTAATTAATTCTATCATATCTAGTTTTATTAAAAATCAAAAAAGCCTTCGATTATCGAAAGCTTTAAACATGACCTAGTTTTTCTATTACATTTTCCATTAAAGACAAATCAATGACTCTAAAGTCATCCAATACGCTTTCAGTCCATTGAGGAGTGGCTTTATCGTTAATAAACTTCTTTGCTGTAAGGATACTGTCTTCAACAATAAGCAAACCTTCTGTATCTAATTCACCTGTTTTTTTAGAAATTATAACACTCTTATATGGAGTTTCATTAGGTTTAATACTTCCTGATAGGGGATGTGTTAACAACTTGTGGCCTTCATGGATTTTATCTCTTAAAAAGTATAGAATATCTAAGTAGCTATAATCATTTAAATAGACTATCTCTAATGTCTCATTAAATTTATCATATACTTTTGAATTATTTGTTATTAATATACTCTCCATTCTATTCATACTAATAACCCTTGAATTCATTTTCTATTAAATTTTTCAACTCTTCAATCATTTCTTTTTCATCCTGGCCATTAGCTGTTAATGTTATTTCTTCCCCATGAAAGGCTCCTAAAGACATAATCCCTATTATACTTTTCCCATTTACTTCTACTCCATGTGCTTCAATTGTTAGTTCACTAGTATATTTACTAGCAACTTGTACAAATATTGCTGCTGGTCTAGCATGTAATCCTTCTTCATTATTCAATTTGATAGTTAATTTCTCCATTACTTCTCTCCCCTTAACTCATTTGCAATTTTCTCTATTTTTTTAAATCTATGATTGACCCCAGATTTGCCAATAGGTTGACTAAGCATAGATCCAATTTCTTTTAAGCTTGCATCTGGATTCTCTAGTCTAAGCTCTGCAATCTCTTTTAAACTAATGGGCAGTTTATTTAGTCCAATCTTTTCATCTATATATTTAATCTGCTCAACCTGCCTCATAGATGCATCTATTGTTTTACTGAGATTTGCAGTTTCACAATTTACAATTCTATTTATATTATTCCTTACATCCTTTAAAACCCTTACATCTTCAAACTTCAATAAGGCTTGATGAGCCCCGATAATATTCAATACATCAACTATCTGCTCACCTTCTTTTATATATACAACATAGTTTTCTTTTCTAAGTACTATTTTTGAATTTAAGCCAAAGCTATTTATTATATCGCTTAAGTCTTTTGCATGTTCTTTATTGTTAGTAACAAACTCTAAATGATATGTTTTTTCTGGGTTGCTTATAGAGCCACCACCTAAAAAAGACCCTCTTATATAACTTCTCTTACAACATCTATTAGCAATAATCTTATCTGGTACCTTATAACTAGGAAATAAAAAATCTATTTCATTCTCATCAATAAATCCTACATCATGCAAGATTTTATTAGAAATTTTCTTGTTGTTGACTAAAATCAAATAATTATTATTCTTTTTAAGCTGTCGATTTTTCCTTACTACTATTTCTACATTTGTATTATATAGGATCTTTAAAATAGAAAAAATTCTTCGCGCAATTGCTGCATTTTCTGTTCTAAATTTAAGTATATATTTATTTGAACCCATGATTTGAATTGTACCATTCATTCTAACTAAGGCTGATAGCTCAGCTAAAGCACAACAGTCCTCACTTGTGTCCATCCTGGATATTTCATTTTTTGCATTTGAAGAAAAGGACATCTTATCACCCCAATTTTTTCATAAGCTCAATTCCCTTTATTATCACTTTTCTTTCATCACTATATCTAAGTAAATCTCTAGCCTTATCTATATGAACATACACAGCATCTATAAAACCTTCCTTTCTCAATGGTGTGCATTCCATTGAGTTGCTCTTCATTAGATACCAATGTACCGTCTTACGAACTATTTCATCTTCTTTAAAGTTCTTATAATCGTACTGAACGGATCCTATATAGTTAAGTATCTCAGCTTTTACTCCGGTTTCTTCAAATACTTCTCTTAGGGCAGCACTTTTTATATCTTCATTCTTTTCTAATCGTCCTTTTGGTAGGACCCAATCACCATTGTATTTCTTTAGTAAAAGCACTGCATTACCAAAGACTACTACACCTCCTGAACTAACTTCCAACATAACACCAACTCCTGATTATTGGCAAAGCTCATGCCCATTGCTATAATCATTATACTATATTTTATATTACTTTTGTAAACATTTTCACAAGATTATGAAAAAAAGAAAGAAAAGAAGTAATCCTAATCTTTCTATAAACTAGATGGCTGTAAAACTATTACCACCATTATTATTGCCATTATTTGCTAGGTCAACTAATAACTTGCTTAATTCGATATTGTCATGTCTAATATAGTTTTTTTCTACATCTATTAATCTCCCTTTTATTAACTTGATGCCCTTCTTAGCTAAATTTAGTTCATCTTCTGCCTGTAATCTAACTGGTCTCGAACCATCTGTAATATACTTTTCTAAGATTTCTTCTGGTATTTCTTCAGTATTTGCAATGACATAATCTAAAAATTTTTCCCTACTATGGTTCAATATCCCATTCACATGATCGAATACACTAAATCCATCAGTTTCCCCTGGCTGCGTCATAACATTACAAACATATACTTTAGGTGCTCTTGCATTATATATTGTGTCTACAATATTATTTACTAAAAGATTAGGGATAACTGATGTATAGAGGCTACCAGGTCCCAATACTATAAGATCTGAGTTCTTTATAGATTCTACAGCTTCTGCAAGAGGATATGATATTTTTGGGTTCATATATATTCGTTTTATTTTACAGTTTTCCTTCAATGCTTCTATAGGGATTTTAGATTCACCATATACTATTTTCCCATTCTCCAACTCTGCATGTAATCTCACATCTTCAAGAGTCATAGGATATACTTTCCCTGTTATAGAAAGAACATTGCTTGCCTCTTTTATGGCTAACTCAAAACTCCCATATATTTCATTCATAGCAGCTATAAAGATGTTCCCAAAGCTTTGACCCTTTAAAGCACCTTCATCAAATCTATATTGAAATACCTTTTCCATGGTTGGTTCTGTATTTGCTAATGCCAACAAACAAGATCTTATATCTCCAGGCGGAAGCATTCCTAGGTCTTCTCTCAACTTTCCAGAACCTCCACCATCATCTGCAACTGTTACAATTGCTGTAATATTTGGTGTGAATTGTTTTAATCCCCTTAATAAAACAGATAAGCCTGTTCCACCACCTATTACGACAATTTCTGGATTTCTAATCATATTACTTACCCCTTTGTTTAAATTAGACTATGACAAATCACGATGAATGACAATTGTTCTGTGTCCATGATCTTCAAGAATTTGATTGATTCTTTCTGCTATTGCTACAGATCTATGGTATCCACCTGTACATCCAATCCCTATTACTAATTGGGTTTTTCCCTCTGTTACATAGTATGGAATAAGAAACTCCAATAAGTCAATGACCTTTGTAATAAAGATATTAGTCTGTGGCCAGTTTAATACATATTTTGATACCTCATCAGTCTTTCCTGTTAGTGGCTTTAGTTCAGGTATATAAAATGGATTAGGAATAAATCTGACATCAAATACTAAATCTCCATCAAGCAACATCCCATGCTTAAAACCAAATGATGTGACAGAAATTGAAATCTTTCTATCCTCTCCACCTTCTAGGAAGACTTTAGACATTTCTTCACGAAGCATCCCTAATGTAAGTTTTGAAGTATCTATAATATAATTTGCCCTTTTTTTGACTTCATGAAGCATCTCTCTTTCCATTTTAATTCCATGGCTTATGCTTCCTTCTATTATTAATGGATGAGGCCTTCTCAACTCTTTATATCTTTTAATCAATACGGAATCTGAGGCATCCAAAAACAGTATTTTATATCCAATTCCCATGATTATTAAATCATCTAGTGCTTGAAAAAGATGATCGAAGAATTCTCCACCTCTAATGTCAACTACAACTGCTACCTTATCTATAGTCTTGGTTGATTCTCTACATAGTTCTGCGAATTTAGGAATCAATGCTGGTGGTAGATTATCCATACAATAAAAGCCTTCATCTTCCATTACCTTCATTGCCTGTGATTTACCAGCTCCTGACATTCCTGTAATTACGAGCAACTCCATTTTATCACCTTGTTTCTATAATATTTTTAACCTTGCTAAAGTCAATATCCGCTATTCTTGCCCTCTTGATTCCATTTTCTAGATTTCCCACGTCTTCTGGCTTATGAGCATCACTGTTTATATAATAATCTATTTCCAAATCTTTTATTTTTAATAAACTTTCAACAGATAGTTCATCATGCTTTGAACTGATTTCCAATGCTGTACCAACCTTTGAACACTTTTTCGCTATCTCAACAATATCTATTTTTGCTTTAGAACCAGGATGACTTATTATATCTATGGAATAATTATCTAAGGCCTTTAAATATGCTTTTGTATATACTTCAATTGCCCTTTCTCCAGTAAAACTCATAAGTTTAGATATAAAATTCAGGATATATAAGCTATAAGCATCTTTGATTGATTTAGGTGTTGCACCATAATGATACCCCATTAATAGTATATCAATATACTTAAAACATTCTTCATCTACATCAAGAAGGCCATCAACACTTACTATATTTGCTTCAATTCCCAATAGTATTTTTAAACCATGGGGTATATAAATTTCATTCAATCTATCTACTTCTTCTCTCATCTTCAAGATGTTTTTCTTCCTAATCCCATATATATAGTGGCTTGGTCCATGATCACTAATGACTATTGTTGATAATCCCTTCTTAAATGCTGCCTGAGCATTATCTTCTATGGTTCCTTTTGCATGAAGCCCTTCTTTTCTAAAACCACTGCTATAGATAGAATGTGTATGATAATCTCCTAATATCTTGTAGTCCATTAATCCTCACCGATTATCTTTATTTCAGTTTCTAAGTCTACATCAAATTTATCTCTTACTGTTTTCTGTACAACAGATATTAACTCTAATACATCTTTACAAGTAGCATTATCTACATTTACAACAAAACCACAATGTTTTTCAGAGACTTGGGCTCCCCCATGTCTTAATCCTCTTAAACCAGCATCATCTATTAACTTCCCTGCATAATAGCCTGTAGGCCTTTTAAATGTACTTCCTCCACTTGGCAGTTCAAGGGGTTGCTTTGATGTTCGTTTTTCTGTTAAATCTTTCATTATGGCTTTTATCTCTTCATAATTACCTTCTTTTAGTTCTATTTCTATAGATAGGACAATTAGATTTTCATCTACAACTCTACTAGCTCTATATCTAAAATTCATATCTTGATTATTATACTCTACAATGTTGTTTTTCATATCTAAGACTCTGACTGATATAACAACATCTTTCATTTCACCACCATAAGCACCTGCATTCATAGTAACTGCCCCACCCATTGTACCAGGAATTCCATTTGCAAATTCAAAGCCTGTAAGAGAGTTTTCCATTGCCTTTCTACTAAGAGCAGTTATCAAGGATCCGGCTTGACAATATATTTTATTGCCATGGACTTTTATATTGTTTAAGCCATCGCATATTTTTATAACTACGCCTCTCATTCCACCATCACCAACTAATAAATTGCTCCCATTACCCATTATGTATGTTTCTAGCTTGTTTTCCCTACATAATTTCACTGTATTTATTAATTGCTCTTCACTCTTTGGTATTATAAGAACATCAGCAGGTCCGCCTATTTTAAACGATGTATGATTTTTCATTGGCTCATCGAATAGTATTTCCCCAATATTTTTATCTGAAAACAATTCTCTTAGTTTCCCATTGTCCATATCCACACCCCTATAAATTCATCTTATAATAATATATCTTATTAATTATATCATATACATATGAGATTTTAATTAAACTTTTGAATTATGAAAAAAAGAAAGGGCTACCAGTTTTTCCTGATAACCCTCATTTTTATATATTATTAATTTGAAGCCATTCTTTTGTAGCTTGCGTATCTTTCCTTGGCATTCTTTTCTGCTTCTTGGAATAATTCGTCTGCTATTTCAGGGAATTGATTCCTTAATGAAGTATATCTAACTTCTGAATTTATGAAGTCTTGGAATGACTCTGTTGGTTCTTTTGAATCAAGAACAAATGGATTTTTCCCTTCATCAGAAAGTCTTGGGTCAAATCTGTATAAGTGCCAATATCCAGCATCGACAGCTCTCTTTTCTTGCCTAATAGTAGTACCCATACCTGTTCTTATTCCATGGTTGATACAAGGTGCATAAGCTATAATTAGTGAAGGTCCGTCATAGCTTTCTGCTTCTCTGAAAGCTTTAAGTGTTTGATTCATATTTGCACCCATAGCAATTTGTGCTACATATACATAACCATAGGTTGCTGCAATCATACCTAAATCTTTCTTTCTTACTTTCTTACCAGAAGCAGCAAATTTAGCTACTGCAGCAGTAGGAGTCGCTTTAGATGATTGGCCTCCAGTATTGGAATACACTTCTGTATCAAATACTAAGATATTAACATCCTCTCCAGATGCTAGAACGTGGTCTAATCCACCAAATCCAATATCATATGCCCAACCGTCTCCACCTAAAATCCAAACGGATTTCTTTATTAGATAATCTTTACGGTTTTCAATTTCTTTTAATAATTCATTTCCTCTTGCATTTCCACAGTCACTAGCTAATCTTGGTATAATCATACCTGCAGCTGCCTTACTAGCCTTTGCATCCTTTTTACCTTCTATCCACTCTTCAAAGTATTGGTTTAACTCAGAGTCAAGTCCTAGTTCAAGGAATTCCTTCATTGCAATTTCAATTTTATCTCTAATTTGATTGTTTGCTATTGCCATACCATAACCATATTCTGCGTTATCTTCAAATAAGGAGTTAGCCCAAGCTGGACCATGACCTTCTTGATTCTTGCAGTATGGTGTAGCAGGTGCAGATGCTCCCCAAATTGATGAACATCCAGTTGCATTAGCCACAAGCATTCTATCTCCAAATAATTGAGTCATTAACTTAGCATAAGGTGTTTCACCACAACCAGCACATGCTCCTGAGAATTCTAAAAGTGGCTCTTGGAATTGAGAATTCTTTAAGTTAGTTGGTTCAAATCTATCTGCCTTGCTCTTAACAGTCATTGCGAATTCCCAGTTTCTTGATTGCTCTTCGTATTCTTCTTCAAAATGAGTCATTACTAATGCTTTTTCTTTTGAAGGGCAAATATCTGCACAGTTTCCGCATCCTGTACAATCTAATGGAGAAACTTGCATACGATATTCTAATCCTTCCATTCCCTTACCAATTGGCTTAATTGTTTCAAATGTTTCAGGTCCATTAGCCTTCTCATCAGCATCTACTAATATTGGTCTCAATACTGCATGTGGACACACATATGAACATTGATTACATTGAATACAATTTTCTTTTATCCATTTTGGAACATCAACAGCTATACCACGTTTTTCATATGCTGTTGTTCCACTTGGGAATGTACCATCTTCTATTCCAACAAATGTACTTACTGGAAGGTTATCTCCTTCTTGTCTATTCATAGGTACTACAACATTTTTAATAAAGTCTGGTAAATCGTCTTCTTCTTCCAGGTCTACTGCATTTTTCCATGATTCAGGTACATTTACTTTTACTAATGAATCAAGGCCTCTATCTACAGCATCATAGTTCATATTTACTATTTTTTCGCCTTTTCTACCATATGCATCTTTTATTGATTTCTTTAGGTGTTCTACTGCTTCGTCAATTGGTAAAACATCCGCTAACTTAAAGAATGCAGATTGCATAATCATATTGGTTCTACCACCAAGGCCTATATCACTGGCAATTCTTGTAGCATTTATTGTATAGAAATTAATATCATTTTCAGCTATATATCTCTTCATATAGCCAGGTAAGTTTTCATCTAATTCTTCTTCATCCCAAATACAGTTAAGTAAGAATGTTCCACCTTTTTTCAATCCCTTTAATAAATCATATTGATAAACATAGGATTGTTTTGAACATGAAATAAAATCTGGTTCATTAATTAAATATGGTGATTTAATTGGGCTATTACCAAATCTTAAGTGGGATATAGTAACTCCACCAGACTTCTTACTATCATAGGAGAAGTAAGCTTGAGCATACATATCAGTATCGTCACCGATAATCTTAATAGCTTGTTTATTTGCTCCTACTGTACCATCTGACCCGAATCCCCAGAACTTACATTTTATAGTCCCTTCTGGTTCAGTATTTATTGTTTCTTTTATTTCAAGTGATGTATGTGTAACATCATCTACTATACCGATTGTAAATCCATGTTTTGGTTCATCAGCATTTAAGTTTTCATAAACTGCTAATATTTGTGATGGAGTAGTGTCTTTTGAACCTAAGCCATATCTACCACCAACTATAAGAGGTTGTTCTTCCTTTTCATAGAATAGATCAACTACGTCAAGGTATAGTGGTTCTCCAAGGGCACCTTTTTCTTTAGTTCTATCTAGGACTGCAATTTTCTTAACAGTCTTAGGGAATACATCAAAGAANTACTTTTCTGAGAATGGTCTGTATAGACGAACTTTAATTACCCCTACCTTTTCACCTTTATCCACTAAATAATCAATAGTTTCTTCTATTGTATCTGTTACAGAACCCATAGCAACAATAACTCTTTCTGCTTCTGGATGTCCATAGTAATTAAATGGTTTATAATCTCTACCAGTTAATTTACTGATTTCTTTTAAGTAATCGTTTGTAACTTCCACTATGTTTTCATAGAATGGATTTGATGCCTCTACACCTTGGAAATAAATATCAGGATTTTGAGCAGTACCTCTTGTTACTGGATTGCTAGGATTTAAAGCATTATCTCTGAATTCTTGTAGGGCTTCTTTATCTAGTAATCTTTCAAAGTCAGCATAATCAATACATTCAATTTTTTGAACTTCGTGACTTGTTCTAAATCCATCAAAGAAATGTAAGAAAGGAACTCTTCCTTTAATTGATGCAAGATGAGCAACTCCACCTAAATCCATTACTTCTTGAACTGAACCTGATGCTAACAAAGCAAATCCTGTTTGTCTAGCAGCCATAACATCTTGATGATCTCCAAATATACTTAAAGCGTGAGATGCTAAGGCTCTTGCTGATACATGAAACACGCCTGGTAATAATTCCCCAGCGATCTTATACATATTAGGAATCATTAATAATAAACCTTGAGATGCTGTATATGTAGTTGTTAGTGCCCCTGCTTGAAGGGAACCGTGTACAGCACCTGCTGCACCTGCTTCTGATTGCATCTCTTTAACTAGCACTTCTTGACCAAATATGTTTTTCTTGCCGTTTGCAGACCATTCGTCTACGATTTCTGCCATTGTTGATGATGGAGTTATTGGGTATATAGCCGCTACATCCGTAAATGCATATGAAACATAAGATGCAGCTGTATTTCCATCCATGGTCTTCATAATCTTTGCCATTTGATATCCTCCTTTGATATATATATAATGCTAAATATTGTAGTTTTATTATATCTTGCCATATATTAGTATAATAAACATTGGTTCTATTGTCAATATTACACAGCTTAATCATATTATTCAAACAATACTTGCATTTGCAAGTTTTCTTGCACCATTTCTTGCATTATTGCTGGTTAAATTTTTTTTCTCTTTTTTCAATTTCTTTCATTATTCTTTCATTTAATGCTTGTGCAGCATTATAGCCTAGTCTTTTTTGTCTATTATTTCTTGCAGCAACTTCTACTATCATTGCAGTATTCCTACCAGGGCGTAATGGTATGGTGACTTTAGGGATTTTTACTCCTAATATTTCTGAAGTTTCTTCATCTAATCCAATTCTGTCATATATTTTGTTCTCATCCCATAACTCAAGCTCTACAATAAGATCAATAAACTCATATTCTTTTACTGCGCCAACTCCGTATAAACGTTCAATATCTAAAATTCCGATTCCTCTTATTTCCATAAAATGTCTTGTTAAAGCTGGTGATTGACCTCTTAACTGGCCTTCTACCCTTTTAATTTCAACAGTATCATCTGAAACCAGCCTATGACCTCTAATTAATAGCTCTAAAGCTGTCTCAGACTTACCTACTCCTGAAACACCAGTTATAAGGACTCCTATACCATAAACCTCTAGTAATACCCCATGAACTGTAGTTGAAGGTGCTATAGCAAAATTTATATGGTTTATTAGTTCATTTATTAGCTTTGAAGTTGGTAAAGCAGATCTTAATATGGTCCGATTATGTTTTTTTGCAAGTTCTATTACTTCTGAAAATATTTCTAGATTCCTTGAAAAAATTAGGGCAGGTATAGGATAGGCAAAAAACTTATCAAGACTCTCATATCTGGCTTCAGGAGTTAAATGATTAAAATAGTGCCATTCAGAATTTCCTATTACTTGTAATCTTTCAGGTTCAAATTTTTCAAAATATCCTGCAGCTGGTAGTCCAGGTCTATATATCTCAGGAGAAAAAATTCTAACATCAACAGCATCTGTAGCCTTGTAAATCACTTCTAAATCTAGCTCACTAATTAATTGGTCTAAAGTTATATATTGCATTTACTCACTCCAAGGTCTCTTTGGAATAATGATTGCTGCTAAGAAATATGCTATTGTCCCACCAACAAATGCTGTTGGGAACAATATAAAGACCCACAATAATCTTATTATGGTAGAATCTATCCCAAAGTATTCTCCTAATCCACCACAAACCCCTGCAATTTTCTTATCAGTATCTGATAAGTAGAGTTTTCTATCCATATTATTCTCCCCTTTTTACTTATATTTTCGGAAGTGATTATACAATTCTTGAGCTGCTTTTCTATTCATGCTATCAACTGCTGCTAGTTCATCAACTGAAGCATTTTTAATTTTTTCTATGCTTTTAAAGTGTTTCATTAAAGAGATTTTTCTTTTTTGCCCTATACCCTTAATATCATCCAACTCGGATTTAAACAAATTCTTACTCCTTAAACTTCTATGATAACTTATTGCAAATCTGTGTGCTTCTTCCTGTATCTTGTATATTAGTCTAAACTCTTTAGAATCCTTTTCCATATGGTATTCTATGTTATTATATATAATACCCCTAGTCTTGTGAAAATCATCTTTTACTAAACCACAAACAGGTATATTAATTCCCAGTTTTTCTAATACACTTAATGCAATGTTTACTTGCCCTTTACCGCCATCCATCATTATTAAATCAGGAAAGCTAGAAAAGCCCATTTCCTGTAATTCGTTACTCTCTAAGAGCTCCTTTTCCTCTAATCCTCTAGTGAACCTCCTAGTAAGTACTTCTTCCAAACTTGCATAATCATTAGGAGTTGTTAGGCTACGAATTTTAAAACGTCTATAGTCAGATTTTTTTGCTTGACCCTTTTCAAAGACTACCATGGAACCCACAGATTGAACCCCACTTATATTCGAAATGTCATATGCTTCAATTCTATTAGGCAACTCATCTAAGTCTAATAGATATTGGATTTTTTCAAGGGTTTTTATATTCTCCCTCTGCTTCTTTATATATCTATCACCATATTGATTTAGCATATCTAATGCATTTTTTCTAACCATCTCAATAAGGGACAGTTTTTCACCTCTTTTTGGACTAATTATATTTACTTTTGTTCCCCTTTTACCTTCAAGCCATTTTGAAATAGGTTCTAAGTCATCTATCTCTTCTTCTAGTATTAATTCCTTTGGAACATATGCTGAACCAATATAAAATTGTTTGATGAATGAGCTTAGTATATCTTTTCTCTTTTCATTAAATGCATCTTCTATTATAAAATGTTCTCTGCCGACAATTTTCCCATCTCTTACAAAAAAGACTTGTACACATACCTCTTCAAGACCCCTTGCCATAGCAATAATGTCTTGGTCAACTTGATTTGAAGCGGTAACTATTTTTTGTTTCTCTTTCAATACAATCAATGAGTTTAATTGGTCTCTGTATCTTGCAGCCTTTTCAAAGTCAAGATTTTTTGCTGCATTCTTCATTCTTTCTTCAGTAATATCCACTACTTTATCATTCTTATTATTCAAAAATTGAACAATCTCATCTATCATTCCCATGTATTCTCTTTCATCTACATTTCCTAAACAAGGAGCTTGACACCTGCCTATATAGTAATTTAAGCAGGGTCTAAACTTACCTAAATTCTTTTCTAAGTTCAATTTACATGTTCTTATTGGATATATACTGTTTAATATATCCAGGGTATCATTTACCGCAGTAGCACTAGGATAAGGGCCAAAATACTTGGCCTTATCTTTAATTATCTTTCTAGTTTTCATCACCCTAGGATATTTTTCATT
>JGI24712J26585_10002272_pt1 | contig 15838 bp, 17 predicted proteins | sample BioPla3DNA2_FD_26585 | JGI IMG/M metagenome (IMG submission 26585) | reverse complement strand
TAGACAATCTTACTACGCTTGCCGCCATCCTTTCAAGATTCCTTTTCCTAAAATAAAGAGAAAGGGTCCGATAATTATTCCGGCCATCCCTAAAAGCTGCAGGCCGACGTATATCGCTACCAACGTGGCCAGCGGATTCAGCCCAATGCTCTGCGAAAGGATCTTCGGCTCGATTAATTGCCGCACCGTGCTCACCACCCCATAGATGATCAAGAGGGCAATCCCGAAAGAAATCCGCCCCGAAACAAAGGCAATAATCGCCCAGGGCAGGAAGAACGCCCCCGGCCCTAAAATCGGCAACAGGTCGAGAATCCCGACAATAATTCCTGCCGTTAAGGCGTAANCAATCCCGATGATATAAAGGCCGNTGATGGTTAAAAGGGCGGTGATGCTGATTAAAATAGTTTCCGCCCTGAAAAACCCCACCAGAGCACCACTGATGTGCCCCACCACGGTGCTGGTCGGTTTAACAAACTTATTCGGCAGCAACTGATAAAAGAACCGGGCGATTGCGGCCTTGTCCCGACTGATAAAGAAAGTGGCCAGGGCCGAAACGAGGAGAATGGTGATAAAGCCAGGCAAACCGGTTAAAACACTAAAGAGGAAGTTGGTAATTCGGGCAATCAGGCCGGCGGTCTGGTCAATCACCGTATTCATATTGTTCCGTAAGGCTTCCTGCGCCTCCGCGGGCAATGGATTACTGGTCAGGTAGTTGCGGATGCTTTCAATGAGGTTCAGGAAATAGCCATACCAACTCTGAGTATACTGGGGTATATGCTTGTATAGGTCGGACAACTCGATCACGAGCCGGGAAATGACAAACACCATGAACAAAATGATCAGGGCAATCAAAANGATAAGCACGATCCCAACGGCCAGCCCCCTGGGNATGCGNCTTTTCTGTTCCAGCCAATCCACCAAAGGATCAATCAGCACGGCCAATACAACCGCAACCAGAAAAGGCAAAAAGCCTTTCAGAAGCAGCTTCAACACATCAACGGACATGGGAAGAAAAAACTTTACGGCAAAATAGGCCGTAACCATGATCACAAAAAGGATTAAGGCTTTCAAGATGATTTTGCTGTACCGTTCGATTTCCGGATCCAACCTACATCATCCTTTCCAAAAGGTTAAACAAATAGTAGGTAAAGGGCGCGGCCAAAAGCATGCTGTCGAAGCGGTCAAGGATACCGCCATGGCCGGGAATAAGCTGTCCCGAATCTTTTAGATCCGCATGCCTTTTCAAGGTGCTTTCCAGTAAATCGCCACACTGGCCGATAAAGGAAACAAAGGGGGTTATCCCTAACAGGATTTTAGTTTGCGCCGGAGAAAAGCCAGGCACGAAACGGCAATAGAGCCAGACGGCCAAAAAGCTGACTAAAAGGCCCCCGACCACGCCTTCCCAGCTTTTCTTGGGGCTAATGGTTGGCGCCCATTTATGCTTGCCGGTGACGATGCCGATAAAATATGCCCCGGAGTCCGTGCTCCAGACCACCAGAAAAACGTACAGGATCAACCAAAATCCGGCCTCCATTTGCCGTAAAAGCACCAGGTGGAAAAAGCCCCAGGCAATGTAGAGCGCCCCGAAAAGGGTGAATGATAAGCCTAAGGGTGAATACCGGGGATAGTACAGAAGGAAATAAAGATAACAAAAAACCAGATAAAAAAAGAGGATGTTAGCAATATATTGATAGTGGAAAAGATAGACCACCGGTAATATAAGTACGCTGACCCACATGGGAAGCACCATGATTTTACACTGGGCCTTGTTACTGATATTCCGAAATTCGGACAGGGCTAAAATCGATAAAATAAAGACGGCCAGCAGGAGATAATAATCCCCCAGGTAAGTAATGAAAAGTAACAACGGTATGCCGATTAGGGCGCTTAAAATTCTTTTGGACAGCATATGATCACCCAGCGTTTCTTTTTTATTTATTCTCCTCATTCACCAGACCGCCGAAACGGCGCTGGCGATGCTGGAAATCGTAAATGGCCTGAAAGAGATGCTCTTTATGAAAATCCGGCCACAGGACCTCATGAAACCAGAATTCGCTATAGGCGCATTCCCAAAGCAAAAAATTGCTCAAGCGTTTTTCGCCGGCGGTGCGGATGATTAAATCCGGCTCCGGAATGCCTCCGGTACTTAGATAGGAAGCGAAGAGCTGTTCTTCGATTTGCTCCGAGCGCACTTTACCCGCCAAAACATCCGCGGCCAGTTGCTGCACCGCCCTGATAATATCCTTGCGCCCGCCGTAATTCAAAGCGATCTGCAAGTACAGGCGCTTATTGGCGGCCGTTTTCCTTTCCGCGTTTTCGATTAATTTTACCGCCTTTTCCGGCAGTTGGTTAAGATTACCGATGGCTTTAATCCGCACCTCGTTTTTATTTAAAACATCTAATTCTTTTTCAATATATTCAATCAAGAGGCCCATTAGAGCATCGATTTCTTCCTGGGGCCTCTTCCAGTTTTCCGTAGAAAAAGCATACACCGTCAGATATGGGATGCCCAAATCACCGCAGGCTTTCACCACGCCCCGTAGGGCTTCGGCTCCGGACCGGTGACCGGCCGCCCTGGGCAGTCCTCTCTTTTTCGCCCAACGGCCGTTCCCATCCATGATGATCGCCACATGCCGGGGCATCGGATACTGGGTGAGCTCCGTCGGTGTAATAGCTTTCGATTTTTCCGGTTGTCTTTGGCGAAATAGTCTTAGCATCGAGCTTTTTCTTTCCTCCTTAATTGAAAACCCCCTCATTAAGGGGGTAGCTTCAACGCATGACGTCAGACAGTCTAAAATACCCTACGAGTATCTCTAAAGAATCATCGTTCTTTTTTAGGCGAATCACTCTTTTTTCCAGGCCGGAAGCTTTTTCCTGTTCCCTCTCCCCCCAAAACGGGGATCTGGTAGAAACAATTTGCCACTTCTGTTGCGGATAATGAAGGGAAAGATACTGCTTCACTTCTTCTTCCGACCTCCCCAAAAGGTGCAGGGTTTCCACTTATACCTCCATGATCTCCTTTTCTTTGTTCTCTAAGATCCGGTCGATTTCCTGGCCAAATTTATCCGTCAGCTTTTGGATCTCATCCTGTCCTTTTTTGGCTTCATCTTCCGAGATTTCTTTGCCTTTTTCCATTTTATTGATTTTTTCAATGGCTTCCCGCCGGATATTCCGTACGACCACCTTGGCGTCTTCCGCTTTCTTCTTGGCGGCCTTCACTAGCTGAACTCTCCGCTCTTCGGTCAGCTGAGGAACGGCAATCCGGATAATGCTCCCGTCATTATTGGGATTTAAGCCTAAATCCGATTTCTGGATGGCTTTTTCGATGGCCGGTAAAATACTGTTGTCCCACGGCTGAACCGTCAAAAGATGAGCTTCCGGTGCGGAAATGTTCGCTAATTGATTAAGGGGGGTCATCGTGCCGTAGTATTCCACCTGGATTTTATCGAGCAGGGACGGGGTAGCCCGGCCGGCCCGCATGGTGGCAAAATCCTTCCGTAGAACCTCCGACGCTTTTTTCATTTTATCTTCTGCTTCACTAAAAATAGCTTGCATCATCAACATCTACCTCCCTATATATGATCCAATTTTTTCTCCCATAATCGCTTTTCTGATATTTCCTTCCTCTAAAATGCTAAACACGATCAGGGGAAGGTTATTATCCATACAAAGGGTAGTGGCGGTGGAGTCCATTACGCCCAAGCCCCTGTTAAGCACATCGATGTACTGCAGGGAAGTAAATTTTTGGGCCTCCGGGTTCTTTTTCGGGTCAGAGTCATAAACACCATCCACCTTTTTCGCCATGAGGATGACTTCGGCTTCAATTTCCGCGGCTCGCAAGGCGGCCGTGGTATCGGTGGAGAAATAAGGATTCCCGGTTCCGGCGGCGAAAATTACCACCCGGCCTTTTTCCAGGTGCCGGATCGCTCTGCGGCGGATATAGGGTTCGGCGATCTGCCGCATTTCTATGGCCGATTGCACCCGGGTATACACACCCCGCTTTTCCAGGGCATCCTGTAAGGCCAGGGCATTGATGACGGTGGCCAGCATCCCCATGTAATCGGCCGTGGCCCGGTCCATCCCGCCGGCACTTCCCGACACGCCGCGCCAAATGTTACCCCCGCCAACCACGATCGCGGTTTCGACCCCGGCCTCCACAACTTCCTTCACCTGACGGGCGATGGAATCCAGGATTTGATGTTCCAAACCAAAACCCTGCTGCCCGGCCAGTGCTTCACCGCTAAGCTTAATGATAACTCTTTTATACTTCGGTTGAATCATCTCGCATGGAATCCTCCAATCTATCTAACAATTCTACACTAAAAAGTAAAATCCTTTTTTTACATGATGGATCTCTCTATAGGGTTTATGTATCCGAATAAAGAGAACACCTGGTGTTCTCTTTATTCAAAAAAAATTATTTGTTGACTTGGGCCATTACTTCTTCCGCAAAATTGTCATCTCTCTTTTGGAGCCCTTCCCCTACTTCATAACGGACAAAACGTCTTACGCGAATATTCTCGCCAATTTTCGCAACCTGTTCGACGATTAAGTCCTTTACGGCAATATTGGGGTCGCGAATATAGGCTTGTTCCATTAAGCAAACCTCTTTGTAGAATTTCTCAATTCTTCCCTCCACCATTTTATCAACTACTTTTTCCGGTTTGCCTTCATTCAGCGCCTGCGCTTTGAGGATTTCTTTTTCTTTGGCCAACACNCCCTCGGGCACATCCTCTTTATTCACATATTCCGGCCGAGCGGCGGCCACCTGCATGGCCAGGTTTTTGGCCAATTCTTTGAAAGCCGGCGTCTTGGCCACAAAATCGGTTTCACAATTTAACTCCAGCAAAACGCCAATGCGGCCACCCCCGTGAATGTATGCCTCAACGATGCCTTCCGCCGAGATACGCCCGGCTTTTTTGGCTGCGGCGGACAAACCTTTTTCGCGCAAATATTCGATGGCTTTTTCGATGTCGCCGTTGGTTTCCGCCAGGGCTTTTTTGCAATCCAGGACTCCCGCTCCGGTTCTTTCCCGAAGTTCCTTTACCATGTCCATCGTAATCATCGTTATCGCCTCCTCTACCAAATTAACCTATTCAATAGTATACCAATTTTTACAGGGTGAAATAAGTATGAAAAAAGGTGACAAGAGGTTTTCTCCCCTTCGTCACCCCTTCCGATTCTTAAGCTTGATCTGCGTCTGCGGGTTCTTCTCCTTGTTTCTCCTGCGCCTTTTCCTCTTGTTTTACCTGGGCATCAGCTGTTTCAGCCGCCTGAACTGCCTCCTCGGCTTTGCCGGCTTTAGCTGCTTCAGCTTTTTTAGTCGTTTTTACTGTTTTTGCTTTTTCATCTTTTTTAACAGTTTCAGCCGGTTCCGCTGCCGGAGCAGTTTCCACCGTTTCTGTTGCTTGAGNTGTTTTAGCCGCTGCTTCCTTTTTAGCTGTAGCCGCTGTTTCCTTTGCCGGAGCCGCTTTAGCAGCTTCAGCCTGACGATCGCTCTCCTCTTTGCTCACGGTTTCTTCCTGGCGATTTTTTTCCTCTTTCAAAACAGCTTCGTTNNTGCTGACGGATTCAGCCTGGCCGGCAGTTTCCGTTGCTTTTTCTGCCTTTACGGTCTTAGGCGTTTCTTCGGCGCGCTTGCTTTCTGTTTTGGCTGCTGGCGCCGGTTTGGCTGTTTCTACGATTGCAGGCGCTTTTTCTGCTTCCTCTTTCGGCGTTACGGTAGCGACGGGCTCGGCAGAGCGCTCGGGTTCATCAACCTCATTGGGCACTTGTCCTTGATTGGCTTCCAAGACCGCTTCCGCAATCTTGGAGGTTAATAATTTTACCGCCCTGATCGCGTCGTCATTGCCTGGAATCACGTAATCCACTTCATCCGGATCACAGTTCGTATCCACAATGGCGATAATGGGGATGCCCAGCCTTCTGGCTTCGGCCACTGCAATATGCTCTTTCCGTGGGTCAATGACAAACACCGCTCCCGGTAAACCTGGCATATTTTTAATGCCGCCTAAAAAGCGTTGCAGTTTTTCCCGTTCCGCGATTAAACCGGCAACTTCCTTTTTCGGAAGAACGGCAAAAGTACCGTTTGTTTCCATTGCTTCCAGATCTTTTAAGCGCTGAATTCTCTTTTGGATGGTCTTGTAATTGGTTAGAGTGCCTCCTAACCAACGCACGTTGACATAGAACATCCCGCAACGTTCTGCTTCATCTTTGATGGTTTCCTGCGCTTGTTTTTTCGTGCCAACAAAAAGAATGTTTTTCCCTTCGCTGACGACGCTACGAACAAACTCGTACGCTTCCTCCACTTTTTTGACGGTTTTCTGCAGATCGATAATGTAGATCCCGTTTCTTTCCGTGAAGATGTACTGCGCCATCTTCGGGTTCCATCTTCTGGTTTGATGACCGAAGTGCACCCCGGCTTCCAGCAACTGCTTCATCGAGATCACTGACATTCGGTCCACCTCCTCTCCCACTGGTTTTTTCCTCCGTTACTCTCTTCTTTGCCCCAGACCTTCTCTGCGAGAAAAAAGGCACCTTGAGGCAAATCAAATAACGTGTGTATTTTTACACCATTAGATAGTATAACATAAAATCAAGTGATGCAACAAATAATTTAGGATTTTTTCGCTTTTATTTTTTTATCTAAATTCAAACGAAAGGCCACTTCCCCTTTCGTCGTCTTGAGCTGCTGGGCAATTTCCGTAATCGTTTTCCCTTGTTTATATAAGAGCGCCATTTCCCGGGTAATGGGGTCGCGATACTCCTCCGGACTTTCGGGAAGCTGGTGCGCGGCCTTTTTCAGATTGGCTTCCTTTTCCGCAAGACCAGCCAGGAGCGTTTTCCCTTCGGTGATCTTGTTTTCCAGGTTCTCCAAAAAAGTATTGGAAAGATACGAAGTTTCATTCAGCAACTCTTCAATATTCTTCTGCAGGAGCGCAAAATCCTGCCGTAGAGCCGTTAATTTCGTGAGTTTATACGAGATAATCAGAACCAAAATAAGATTGACAATTAGGGTCAGCAAATTGATGATAAATATTTTCAAAATTTAACCCTCCGCTTGAATAAATTCTTCTCCTAAATGCGAATGTCAATATGGAGTCCTTTTTTCTTCGGACCGCCGATGGCTTTTTCTTTGTCTTCGACTTTGCTTTGCCCGGCGTCCATAGACACAGCAATACTATCCGCCGCCCCTTCCTGTTCCTGCTTTTTCCTCTCCTTTTCCTGTTGCTGCTGCTCTCTTTGTTTTTTGCGTTCTTCGGTTTCGACTTTTCTTTGCTCAATCGACTTTAGCTCTTGCACCTTTTGTTGTTCATGCTGCAGGCTGTCCTGAACCACCTGGTTAAGGATTTGCTGGTCGGTTTGTTGCTGCCCCTGAACCGTTCGATTAACCCTTTCCACCTCCCCGACACGCGGAACCACAACCTGCATATCGACGGGATTAACGGTCATATGGTGAACCTCCTTATCTCGTAATCATCATCTAAACGAAACTCTACTCGATGCTCTTCTTCATTCACATTGAGAGATGCCCTGCCGATAGTAATGTCCACGCCGTAATGAATGGTATTCATCACCCGGATCCTTGCCTTCCCGATTTCAAAAAAGAAGGCTTCCAATTCGGCCAGGCGGTTTTTGGTAGCTTCCACTTCTTCCTTATTCTGCTCCAGCGCCTGGGTCATTTTCTGATACAACTGCTCTTTTTCCGCAGACAGCGCGCCCGTGGTGGCTTTAACCGTATCCAGGACATTCAGGCTTTTCGACAATTGTTCAATTTCCTGTTGCTTGGTTTTGATCTTTTTGGAAAGGCTTTTATACTCTTCNCGTAACTCCGGCGCAACGCCCACTTCCAAATGGGTGATCGNCCCCATGGCGGCACCGATGTTTTTAGCCTGGATTTCCTGCCCGGCCGAAACCTTGCCGCCCACAATCAGCCCTTTTCTGCCGTTGACAACCACCTTTTTTCCGGCTTTGACCGTACTGTGCATGATCNCCTCGCCGACTTCGATGTTTTCACTGCTGAAGAGCTNACCGTTCTCCACATTCCGGGCAAAAATACTGCCCCTGGCTTTGGCCTTACCCCGGACAATCCCCTTATGGACTTTCAGGTTGCCTTCGGTGATCACGGTCCCTTCCAAGATGCCAAAAACCTCCACGTCCCCTCCTGCTTCCACAATAAAAGTATCATTAACATTCCCACGCACGACCACATTGCCNGGAAATTTGATATTGCCGGTTTTAAAGTCCACATCCCCTCTTACTTCATAAGTCGGGTAAACATTTAACCGACCGTTCGTATAGCAGACGTGTCCCTGGACGGTGGAAAGCAATTTGGTCTGGTTCTCATTCAGTTTGGTATTTACCCCCACCGGCAAACGCACATCTTTCCCGAGACCGCCCCGCACCTCTTGCCCAAACACGTTCATCCCATTCATCCCGGGCGTCGGCGGGATTTTTTCGGCCAGCACCGTATCCGCGTCCACAATATTAATCAAATTCAGATTATAAAAATCAACCGTGCCGTTCTCCAGTTCTTTGGGTTTCAGCGAACCCCCCCAAACATCGACCAGAAACTTAATGGTCGCATCCTGGCCCGGTTGGGGTTTTCTTCCTTCCGCAATCACCCACTCCTGATAATAGTCCTTGGCTTGGGCGACAATTTCCTCAAACAACTCCGTTTTCAGCCCGTGTTTTACGCCCCGCTTCTTCACAATCTCCCGAATGGCATCTACGGTAAGCGGGCTCTGGTCCAGCGACGGAAAAACCTGTAATCTGGCCGTGACGAAATCAGGCGAAAGAGCGATATCTAAAAGCGGGCCCACATTCATTCCTTCCCGGCAGGTGGCAATTTGGACTTGCTCCCCGGTAGCTTCCCCGAAGTGTTTTTCCAAGACATCTGCCTGGCACATGATCTTGCGCTTGGCTAATTCCTTCATCAAACGCTCCAGCTTACTCGGAAAAGGAAAATCTTTTCCCTTTTCAACCGTAAGATAAATATTATTGTCCGCCAGACTTAAACGGTATCTTTTTTGAGTGGTTTCCTCCATGTTTATCCATTCCCTTTCCAAACCGAGTTTTAATATTCCAGTTTTTTCGTCCGCGCCAATTTGCCGCGTATGCGCAAAATGGCTTTCGTGTGCAATTGCGAAATCCTGGATTCCGATAATTCCAACACCTGGGCAATCTCTTTGTTGGTTAAATCGTGGTAATAAAAAAGGCTCAGCACTAATTTTTCTTTTTCCGGCAACTCTTCCAGGGCTTTGCTTAAGATGCTCTTGCTCTCTTCCTCTTCCATTATTTCTGCCGGATTCGGGCTTTGGGGATTGTTCAGACTATCCCTGAGACAAAAATCCTCCTCCTCGATTACTGATTCATCAAGAGAAAGGAGAGTTATAAATTGCACTGTTTTGATCCATTCCGCTAACTCCTTTTCGTTAATATGTAGTTCGGCCGCGATTTCGGCATCAGTGGCCGAACGACCGAGTTTTGCTTCTAGCTTCTGGTAGGTCTGTTCCAGTAACTTCGCTTTCTTCCGCACCGAAACAGGCACCCAGTCTTCTTTACGAATCCCGTCAATGATCGCCCCCTTGATTCTTTTGCCGGCAAAAACGGCAAAGGGAATTCCCAACTGAGGATTATACCGGTCAATGGCCTCCAGTAAACCAAAAATCCCGTGGCTGCATAGATCTTCTTTATCTAAATGCGCCGGTAAGCCATAGGCCATTTTGCAGGCTATTTTCCGAACCAGGGCGATATAATGAATGATGAGTTCTTCTTTAATGGCGCTATCTTTATTTTTATAATACTCCAACCAAAGACTATCTATGTCCATTCGCGATCCATGCTCCTTTGGATATCATCTTCCATAGCTTCTTTTTTTGCCGTTTGCTAAAGCACGCCTTTTTTTCTTAATTCGATTTGGCGAAGATAAACCCGCTTGATAATCTCTTTGCGCGTATCTTCCGAAATGCAGGTAAAGTTTACTCCTGTGGTTACCCGGTCCATGTCGTCGTATTTCATCTGTTTCACCCAAATGACAATACCCATTAAATCAAGGTGGAGATCACCGATGGTAAACTGCATCGAAATCGTGCTCTCCTCTTCGAAATAGACTTTCTTCCCCATGTTAACCAGGGAAATGCCACCGCCGCTTAAATCTTTCGACTGGCACACGATCTGCTCCTGGTCCCCATCTGGGCTTAAATAACTTACCAGCACATCGGACACGAAATTAACCCGCACAAATTGCCGGTTTTGCACCCGCTGGATTGTTTCAGGCTGATATAAAACAATAATTTGGTACAAATCCCCCACTTTATTCTGCAAAAGGGTCGCCGTCATACTGTACATGGCCGCGGCATCCCAAAACCAGACCTTCAGTTCCGTCCCTGGCGGGATGAAAACAGGCAGTCGGTCCTGAAAGGGCGTGGCCAACCAAAGTGTACCGGACTCAGTATCCAGGTTTTCGACCCGGCTGGGATAACGGCGGGATTTTTCTTCATTTTCGTGAATAATTTCGATATTAATTAACTGGTTAATGCGAAGCAATTTGTAGATTTCCAATTTTTTACACCTGCACTTACCTGAAATATTGAGCAAGTTTATTAAAGAATCCTTTAATCCCCCGTTGCTGATCCAACTGGTATTCCTGATCGGACAGCTTGGCGGCAATCATATAAATATTCTGCGCCGCGAAGGATTGAGGATAGGCCAGAAGAAAGGCCTGTTGCTCATTTACCGCTTGCCGGACTTTCGGGTCCTCGACAATAAAGCCCAAAAACTCAATATTGTGCTTTAGGAAACGGTTAACGGCAATCTGAATTTTATTATACACCACCGCGGCTTCCTTCGGGGTCGGAACCCGGTTGACGACCAGGTACATCTTACCGCGGTAATTTTGCTGGCATAAGGATTTGATAAAGCCATAGGCGTCGGTAATGGCCGTGGGCTCCGGCGTGGTCACCACAATCAGTTCATCGGCGGCCAGGGCAAAACTGAGCACCGTTTGGGAAAGCCCGGCCCCGGTATCGATCAAAAGATAGTCGGCCTCCCCTTCCATCTTGCTGAGCTTGGCCAGGAAGTTTTCCAACTGCCAGTCCTTAAGGTTGGCGAGCTCCTGCATCCCGGAACCCCCGGGGATGAGGTACATGCCGTTCGGACCTTCCATCATGACTTCGGAAATCTGTTTTTCGTCATTGATGACGTGGGACAGGTTATAGGAAGGGGCAATTCCTAGAATGACATCAATATTGGCCAGACCCAAATCAGCATCCAGCAGGATTACACTTTGCTTAAACTCGGTCAGCGCCAAAGCAAGGTTGATGCAAAGATTGCTTTTGCCAACCCCTCCCTTGCCGCTGGAAATAGTGATGACACGGGTCCCTTTATGGGTGCCGTTGATTTGTGCCTGTATGCTGTTTTTCATTTGTCTCACAATGAGCCGTAAAGAATCAGCCTGATTATTCATATAGCTACTCCTTCATTAACATTTGCACAAGTTTGATCGGATCGGCAACTTCAATGTCATCGGGAATGTTTTGGCCAGTGGTAAAATACGAAATCGCGTACTTTTCCTTGCAGGCAATGTTATAAATCGGGCCGTAATTGGATGTTTCGTCCAGTTTGGTGAAAATAATGCTGGTTATGTTAATGTCCCGATAAGTATCTAAAATGTCACATAAGTCCTGATACTTGCTGGTGCTGGACAATACCAGAAAGATATCGTCGGCTTGCGCATTTTCCAGATACTCCTTTAATTCACGGACCTGGGTTTCATTTTTATGGCTGCGCCCGGCCGTATCAATATAAATCATTTCCTGGTCACTCATCTCCGCCACGGTCTGCTGAAGGTTTTCCGGCGTAAAGATAACCTTCACCGGCACGTTCATAATTTCCCCCACCGTTTTTAATTGTTCCACGGCGGCAATCCGGTAGGTATCCACGGTGATTAAAGCCGTTTTCTTCCGCTCCACAACCGCGCTCATGGCCGCCAACTTCGCGATGGTGGTGGTCTTACCCACACCGGTCGGGCCGATAAAGGCCAGCACCCGGCTGTTTTCCTTCTTACTGGGCTGGGGAGTGTATTTCATTTTTTTGATTTGTTTTAAAAGATTCGCGAAAAAGATCTTGTTTAATTCCTCCGGTGTCTGCACTGGNGATTTGGCGTATTCATCGANGGTGCACTTTACCACTTGCTGGCTGACTTTATCGTCGACTTCCCATTTCCGCATCCGTTGATACAGGGATTGCCCGATTTTGGGAAACCGGGGCTGTCCGATGTTTTCCAAAAGAGAAGACATTTCCTTCATCATGTTCCGCATTTCCGACAATTCGCTGTTCACAGTGGTAGTCATTTTCAGCTTTTCCGCGAGCTGCACCGGAACCCCTGCCGCCACTTCAATACTAGGCGGGGGGTTGACTTCATGCGGATTGTTTTCGACCGCTGCGGTAACTTCGACGTAGTTTTTCCGGAAGAGACCTAAAAAGCCGCCCTCCTTAAAATAGCGAGTATGTAAAATGACCGCGTCATTCCCCAGTTCGGCTTTGATCTTTTCCATCGCTTCGTGCATATTCAGGGCCACAATCCTTTTAACCCGCATTAATCTTCACCATCCCTAACGATTCTATTTCCACATTAGCAGGTATTTCATTAAAGGAGAGAATCGGTATTGCCGGCATGTATCTTTCCACCAGTTTTCTAAAGTACATTCGGATCGAGGATGAAGTAAGCACCACCAATTGCTTGCCCAAAAAGCCTTTTTTCTCCAGCATGCCGGCTAATTCCTGGATAATGAACTGTCCGGTGGCAGGGTCAATAGCCAGGTAATGGCCATGTTCACCGGATTGAATGCTTTCGGCAATGATTTGTTCCAACCGGGGATCGAGGGTNAGGCAATTAATTTTCCCCTGATCATCGGTATAGAGTTGGGCAATTTGCCGGGCCAGCTTCTGCCGCACATATTCCGTAAGCAAATCCGGATCTTTCGTGTAAGGGCTCCAATCCCCCAGGGCCTCCAAAATCAACACCAGATCCCGGATGGGAATGCGCTCCCGCAGCAAATTGGCCAACACTTTATGCACTTCCGCCAGCGAGAGTAAATTGGGAACAACCTCCTCCACCACCGCCGGGTACTCCTTTTTTAAATTATCCAACAAGCCCTTAACATCCTGCCGACTTAAGATATCCGGAGCATTATTTTTCAAGAATTCCGTGATATGGGTCGCCAAAACCGAAGGCGGGTCCACCACCGTAAACCCGNTTAATTCGGCTTGTTCCCGTAAAGAAGGCCCGATCCAAACGGCCGGCAGTCCAAAAGCCGGCTCCTTGGTGGGAATACCCGGCAAATCGCCTTCCCCACCCATGGCAAGATATTGATTAAGCATAATTTCGCCCTGCGCCAGGGGAACTCCTCTTAACTTGAGCACATAGTTATTGGGAGCCAGTTGCATATTATCCCGNACCCGGATGGGCGGGATGACCAAACCAAGCTCCAGGGCGCATTGCCGGCGGATCATCACGATTCGCTCCAGTAAATCGCCACCCTGACCGGTATCAACCAGGGGAATTAATCCATAACCCATCTCCAGTTCCACCGGATCAACCTGCAGTAAGGAATACACGCTGTCCGGCTTTTTCATTTCCGTCGCTTCCAGGCTTTCCGGGGTGACCGCAGCTTCCTGTTGCAGGTACTTATCACGCTTGTACAGGGAATAAGCTAAAACTCCCGCCAGGATGCCCAAAAGCAGGAAAGGCAGTTTGGGCAGGCCGGGAACCATCGCCAAAAAACACAACACGCCGGAAGCAATAGCCATCACTTTCGGATTGGAAAAAATTTGACTGGTCAAATCTTCCCCCAGGCTATGCTCGGAAGCCGCCCGGGTCACAATGATACCGGTGGCGGTGGAAAGCAACAGGGCCGGGATTTGACAAACCAGGCCGTCCCCCACGGTAAGCAGGGTGTAGACCTGAGCCACTTCCTGAATGCCGCCCATGTCTTTTTGGAAAAGGCCCACAGCCATGCCCCCGAGGACATTGATGATCACAATGATAATCCCGGCAATGGCATCCCCCTTGACGAATTTACTGGCACCATCCATCGCCCCGTAGAAATCGGCTTCCCGCTGGATTTTCATTCTTCTCTCCCGGGCTTCGTCTTCCGTGATGAGACCTGCGTTCAAATCCGCATCAATACTCATCTGTTTACCCGGCATCGCATCAAGGGTGAACCGGGCGGCTACTTCCGCCACCCGTTCGGCGCCTTTGGTNATAACGATAAATTGAATGATTACTAAGATTAAGAAAATAACAAAGCCGACAAAAACGTTGCCCCCTACCACAAACTGGCCAAATTGCTCAATAACCCTTCCGGCGTCGGCATTTAAAAGGATTAACCTGGTGGAAGACACGTTTAAAGCCAGGCGGTAAAGGGTCATCACCAGCAACAAGGAAGGAAAAACCGACAAATCAAGCGGTTCCTTGTTATACATGGAAACCAACAGAATCGTCAAGGAACAGGTAATATTAAAAACGATTAACACGTCCAATAAGGCCGTGGGCAGGGGAATAATCATCATAATGACAATCGAGATTATCCCTAAGGCCACAATAATATCGGTATGACGGCTAATCATATTATTCGAAAGCATAGGCTGTGCCATCCAGATCGCTCCTTAATCGCTGCTAAAAATGACCTTTTAGTCGATACACATAAGCCAGGATTTCGGCAATCGCTTTATACAATTCCTCCGGAATCGGTTCGCCGATTTCCACTTGCTGGTATAAAGCCCGGGCCAAAGATTTATTTTCCACAATGGTCACATCATGGTCCATCGCCAGGGTTTTGATCCGCTGGGCCATGAAATCCTGCCCTTTCGCTACCACCACCGGTGCCGGCATGTCCTGCTCGTACTTTAACGCCACCGCATAGTGGGTCGGGTTGGTAATGACCACCGTCGCCTGGGGTACTTCCTGCATCATCCGGCGGGTCGCCATTTGCCGCTGTCTAGCTTTTATTTCTGCTTTAACATNCGGATCTCCTTCTGTCTGTTTTAATTCTTCTTTAATTTCTTGCTTGCTCATCTTCAGGGACTGCTCGTAGTCGTAATACTGAAAGCCGTAGTCCGCCACCGCGATTACCAGCAAGACCGCCAAAACCCGCCAGCCGATGGCGTAGGTGACGTCGCCCACAATCCCTAACGAAGCAGGAACATTATAATCCATCAGCACCATCAAACGGGGCAATTCCCGGTACAGGAAAGAGAAGGCCACAAAACCGACCAAAAAAGTCTTAAACAAGGTTTTCACCAGTTCGGCTAAGGCCCGCTTGGAAAAAATCCGCTTCATACCGTTAACCGGATTCAGCCGGTTAAAATCAATTTTTAAGGACTCGGTGGTAACCAAAAAGCCGATTTGAAGGATGTTGGCCAAAAAGCCCGCCACCATCGCCACGAGCAGGATGGGGCCGGCGATGGCCAAAAGAAGCAACAGCATTTCCAAAAGCAACGGGAAGACGTTGGCGACGGTGAATTCCATGACTCCATAGGACAGGACCTTTTGGAAAAAATCCCTATACAGCCGCAGGCAGAAGGGAATCCAATACCTTAAGGTGACCAGGGTCAAAGCCAGAACNACCACAGTGATGATTTCGTTGCTCTTGACAACCTGTCCCTTTTTCCGCGCTTCCTGCCTTCGGCGCGGCGTGGCTTTTTCGGTTTTTTCCCCGGCAAACAACTGTAAATTAATTTTAAACTCTTTTAAATCCAACATAGACGAATTCCTTATCATTTCACTTGTATTGGATTATTTCGTAGATTTTCGTAAACAGGTCACTAAAGGAAG
>JGI24712J26585_10002268_pt1 | contig 15844 bp, 8 predicted proteins | sample BioPla3DNA2_FD_26585 | JGI IMG/M metagenome (IMG submission 26585) | reverse complement strand
CCGGCAAAAAGGGGCTTGTCGTCTGCGACGAAAATACCGAATTTATCGCCCGGCGCGATTTCCCCGCTTTTGAGTCTCTGACATTTGAAAAAGGAGCCGTCGCTACCGATACTAACGGAGACGCCGCCGCGCTCAGACTTTCGAAGGGCGGTTTCGGCTACGCCGTCGCCTGCGGTTCCGGCTCGATCAGCGACATAACCCGCTACGCCGCGGCAAAGGCGGGGATACCCTTTGTCAGTTACCCTACCGCCGCCTCGATGGACGGTTTTGTTTCGTCGGTCGCCGCGATGACGATAGACGGCCGCAAAGCCACCCTGCCCTCAAAAGCGCCGGTAGCTCTCTTCGCCGATCCGGCGGTATTTTCATCAGCGCCCCGCCGGCTTACCCTTTCCGGCGTCGGCGATATTTTAGGCAAATACATCAGCCTTTTTGACTGGCGGACAGCGCATTGGCTTATGGATGAGAAGCTGGACGACGATCTCATAAATTTAATCAACCGCGCCATCGACAAAATGCTCGCTCTCGACCCCGACAGCCCCGGATTTGCCGAAGCCGTTATGGAAGGGCTGGTTATGACCGGCATGACTATCCAATACTACGGCTCATCCCGTCCGGCGTCGGGCGCGGAGCATCACTTGTCTCATCTTTGGGAGATGCATTGTATGTCGGAGCCGACAGACGCGCTGCACGGCGAAAAGGTCGGCGTTTCAACGCTTATCGTCCTCGATCGCTATAAAGCGGCGCCGGATGAAGACCTCGCGGCGGAATATATAAAGCCAGAGTTTACAAAGGAAAACCTCTTTCATATATACGGCCCGCTTACCGACGGAATAATCGGCGAGAACACCCCCGACCCTCTCGCGGCTTTAACGCGGGAGAAGATAAAAGCGGTTCAGCCGGAGATAAACCGAATGGTAAAGGAACTTCCCGACACCGAAGCTCTCCGCGACTATATGAAAAAAATCGGAGCGGTGACGACCCTTGACGAGATAGGACTTCCAAATACCCCCCGCTTCAAAAATCTTTCGATGAAATACGCGCCTTATGTTCGCCGCAGGATAACTTTGCTTAAAATTCTCAACATAAAGGACTGATCGATGGGACTTATCTCTCGGCTTTTCTGGCCGGATATGCGTTTTAAGAATATATATGAAATCACCCCTCAGCTGCTTTCCGAATGCGGCATAAATGCTGTGATCTCCGATATAGACAACACCCTCGTCACCTACGACGATCCGTCCCCGACTACGGAGGCGCGGTGCTGGCTTGCTTCAATGAAAGAAGCGGGGATAAAAATCGCGTTTATATCAAACAACACCGGAGAGAGGGTGGAGAAGTTCTGCGAAGGCATGGATTGTTATTTCCGCGCCGAAAGCGGCAAGCCTTCGCGTAAATACCTGTTGGAAGCGCTTACGCATATGGGCGTTGACAAGGCAAACGCGGCGCTTTTGGGCGATCAGCTTTTCACCGACGTTCTTGCGGGAAAGCTTGCCGGAATAAGAACCATATTAGTCGATCCGATAAAAGACGTAATGACTCCGCTGTTCAGATTCAAGCGGGCGCTTGAAAAGCCGATACTTTCGGCGTATGAACGGCATATATCAAAAAACAGGCAAAAGGATAAAGATAAATGATTCCACGCAAAACCGCCGTCTTCGGTCCGGCAGGAAACAGTAACAGCTATAATGCGGAAAAGCATAAAAGCAACGTAGAGGCGCCCGCATGGGTAAAAGAATTCGGGCTTGACTGCTACGAATATCAAAGCGGCAACGGAGTTCGCGGCTCGGATGAGTTTTTTGCGGCGGTAGGCGCCGCGGCGGCTGAAGCGGGCATTCTGCTTTCCCTTCACGCGCCGTATTATATCTCGCTTTCCGGCATCGACCCGGAAAAACGCCTGGGCAGTCTGAGATATATCCGCGAAAGCCTCAACGCCGCGGCTCTTCTCGGCGCAGAGATAATAGTCGTCCATACCGGTTCGGCTGCGAAAATTTCCCGCGAAGAAGCGATGGATCTCGCCCGCGACACACTGTCAAGAGCTCTCGATGAAATTCCCGACAACGGCGTCATAATAGGACTTGAGACGATGGGCAAGCAGAATCAGCTCGGCACTCTCGACGAAGTCATCGAGCTTTGCAAACTTTCCCCTCGCCTCGCGCCGGTGGTCGATTTCGGTCATATCAACGCATTTAACGTCGGCAATTATTTCAACACCGAAGACGATTATCTGCGGATTTTCGACAAAATATCAGCCGAATTGGGCGCCGACGCGGCGAAGAATCTGCATTGTCACTTTTCAAAGATCGAATATACGCAAAAAGGCGAAAAAAAGCACCTCACCTTTGCCGACACAGTCTACGGCCCTCCTTTTGAACCGCTTGCGCGGGTCATCGCCGACGAGAGATTAACTCCGTGTATAATCTGCGAATCGGACGGCACGCAGGCGGAAGATGCGCTGACATTTAAAAATGTATATAAAGAATATATAAAGGGGGATTGAGATGGACAATGTGAAAAAGGTACAGTCGGCGCTGATCGAAAGCGAAGCGGCTTTTGACTGTATTCTGGTCAGCAGTCAAGTGAATCAGCGCTATATCACCGGATTTGATTTTGAAGACGGCTATGTCGTCATCGGGCGCGATTTCTGCGTTCTGCTGACCGATTCAAGGTATATAGAAGCGGCGAAATTAAGCGCCGCTCCCGGTGTCGATGTACGCTGCATGAGCGGCAGCTTTGCTGCCATGCTCGACGACATAATGTCGGAACACGGCGTGAAAACCGTCGGTTACGAAGAGACTCGCATCTCCTGCGCTTCAAAAGAGCGGCTGAGCGGATATCTCTCCGGTCGTGAATTCGTCCCGGCGGGTGAGCTTATCGAAAAATGCCGCTGTATAAAAACGGCGGATGAGATAGAGCGGATAATAAAGGCTCAAAGGATAGCCGAAGCGGCATTTGAACATATCCTCGGCTTTATCAGCCCGGACCGCACCGAGAAAGAGATAGCTCTGGAGCTGGAATTTTATATGCGCCGCCACGGCGCCGAAAAAGCAAGTTTCAGCGTTATAGCCGTCTCCGGCGCCGCATCCTCCCGTCCGCACGGCGTTCCGCGTGATGTAAAGCTCGAAAAGGGTTTTCTGACGATGGATTTCGGGGCGACATACGAAGGATATATGTCCGACATGACCCGTACAGTTTGCATCGGCCGCGCCGATGAAGAGATGAAAAAGATTTACAATACCGTCCTTAGCGCTCAGCTTGCCGCTCTCGATGAGATAAAGGCGGGCGCCGATAACGGTCATGTCGATGAAACTGCCCGCGGCATCATCCGCGACGCCGGTTACGGAGACAATTTCGGCCACGGTCTCGGCCACGGCGTTGGAATGGAAATTCACGAAGCCCCGCGGCTTTCCCCCAATGCAAAGGGGGAAACGCTTAAAGCGGGTCAGGTAGTTACCTGTGAGCCCGGTATATATATCGAAGGCCGCTGCGGTGTCAGGATAGAAGACATGGGAGCTGTCGAAACCGGTGGATTCAACAACTTTACAAAGGCTCCCAAAGAGCTGATCGAACTTTAAAGTCTTATACGGCAGGAAAATGGAAAGATACGAGTTAAAGAAGTTTATCACCTATGAGCAGTATCTGATACTGCGTACAAGAGTCAAGGCGCTGATGCGGGTGGACCCTTATTCGATGCCGTCGGGCGACTATGTCGTCTCAAACATCTATTTCGACGATATTTATAACAGCGCGTATAACGAAAAGCTGGACGGTGTCAAAAAACGTGATAAGTATCGGATACGAAGCTATAACGGCGATGACAGCTACATAGTGCTCGAGTGCAAAGCAAAGCAGGGCGACAGGATATATAAACGTCAGGAACGCATCGCCGCGGAAACACTCAATCGTCTTTATGAAGGCGATATAACCTGTTTTGACGAATATGACAACGAGCTTTGCCGGGAAGTTTCGGTAAAAATGCGCTCCTGCGGTCTTACGCCCAAGGTTAGTGTGATTTACCGAAGAGAAGCATACATATATCCGATTTGTGAAACCAGGGTTACCTTTGATATGGATCTCCATGCTTCGAACGATCTGAGGATGTTCGGCGGCGTTGCCGGCGTGCCGGTATTTTCACAGCAGCGCGGTATTATGGAAATAAAATACAACGACTTTATCCCGAAGCATATAGTTTCGGCAATCACATCTTCAGCGCCCAGGATGGCGTTGTCAAAATACTGCCTCTGCCGCGAACGGCTGCACGGCAGAATTGAGTAAGCAATATTATAAAAAATACAACATCGAAAGGTTCCAAAAATGAAACAACTTATTGACGCCTTCAGAGAAAGTGTTCAGCAATCGGGTATACAGCTGGCGCTGTCGCCGCAGTTTATTCTCCTCTGCCTTCTGACAGCCCTCGTGTGTACGGCAATTATAGCCGTTGTCTACCGCTTCTTTTACAGAGGCGCATGTTACAGCGCGAACTTCACCATCCTTTTGGTTTTGAGCGGCATAGTAACTACCTTTGCGATGATGACGCTGTCCGCCAACCTTGTATTAAGCCTTGGAATGGTCGGCGCGTTGTCCATCGTCCGTTTCCGTTCGGCGCTAAAAGATCCGCTTGACGTCGGCTTCCTCTTCTGGTCGATAGTCGTCGGAATCGCCTGCGGCGCGGGTCTGTTCACCTACTCGATACTCTGCACCCTCTTTATCGCGGTGCTGTATATCGTAATGACGCTTATCAAGTCCGGAGTTCACAGCTACCTTCTGGTAATAAACTATGAAAACTCGGCGGAAGCGGCGGTCGCAGCCGCAGTAAAAGAGATCGGCTGCAAAACCAAGACCAAATCCTTTACAAAAACAAAAGACGGCTCAGAACTCACAATCCAGCTTATTATGGGCAAGGATAACACAAACGTCGGCGATTCGATAGAGAAGATCGAAGGCGTAAACTCCACCATGCTCGTAGAATACACCGGAGATGTCTGAGTTTTATGATCAAATAAACTTCAACTCATTATTAGTGGGTATGAATTAGGGATTTTCAATCTCGGAAAATATCGGCATAGTTTGGTATTAATCTGTCAGCTATGCCGATGTTTATTTTAGATGTGTCGGATGTGTGAACTCGGTCGGAATACTTATTATGGATAATGCGTTTAATTTTAATACTACTTAGCAAAGTAGCACTTGCAAACAATGTAAAAGAGATATTTGCAATAACTTACGAATATCTATTGAAATATATGAATATTTATGCTATACTATGTTTTATCTATTAGAATAAGGAACAATATAGCTGTTTAGATAAATTATCTAAATTGCACATTGCCAGAAAACGATTTAATCAGAATTAAGAAAAGCATCGATTATTAATAAAGGTTATTATGCAACTATAGTAGATTGGGTGATCTAGATGAAAATAACACATAATTTACTTCCAAAGCAAAAAACTCGTAAGCTTAATCTGAAGGTGGAGATTGATTTATACCCATATGCTACAGAACTATACGAAGAGCTCGAACGAATTGGAGTTATTAATCGAATTAAAGAAATACCTCAGTTGGGTGTGATTAAAGTTTCAAAGAAGCTGGCAAAGACGCGGTATGATTACATCATGCTTCAACTGTATCTTCATCAGCTAATAAAGAATAATCTTCAGGGGCAACTGAGATTAACTTATAATAATCTCGTAAAGGCGATTGAATTTCGCGAAGATTACAAATTTAACAGCAAAGAGGATAATCCTTCCATTGGTGACATTCTCCAGTTGCTTACCATCATTTATAACATTGGTCATTTTTACAATACCTTTACCTCTTCACGAGCAATTGTCATGATGGCATCAGAGGATAAAAGCTTTTATAAAATGGTTTTAGATGCATCGAAAAGTGAACGTTTCAAATCTGCCGTATCAACAATGTTTGAAGAGAAGAGTTATATGAGAATTCACCTATTAAACTCGATCTTGATATTAGAACGATGCAATTCAAAAAAACAATCGGTTTCGTTAGGCTTAGAAATTCTTTATTCATATATAAATGAAAAAAGCTTAGATGATGATCACAAATTAAAATATGTGTTTTCAATATTCAGGAAGGTACGCACGTTTTCATACATATCATATGACTTGCAAATTGCAGATACTCCATTGACAATCGATCTATGCAACGAGAAGGCATTGCGACTTATTTTAAGAGAATACTTGTCTGAGTATAATAACAATCAACCATCAAATGATTTTGTAAACTCTATAACTAAACTTCTTGATGATACGGTATACAATGAGAATTCCAATGCGATTTGTTATTATAAAATATCTAGAAGGATGGTATCTCTCTTATCAAAAGAATTTAACAATAGCAACCATGATTATTATACACTTTTTTATGACAAGAACAGTATTCTTAACATCGGTTATAAACACAGGAAGGATTATGTTAAGTCTCAAATACTAAAACTGACTTTTTCAAAAAAAGACAGGCGTTTGTCAGAATCGTTACTATTTGATTTAGAGCGCATTAATAATACTCGAGTTGGATACTATGATAGACGTTCAGGCGAGCAGACGATTCTTGTGTCAATCAAAGAAAAATGCGATTCTTCTACGAAGATAACTGCAGCATTTAAAATTTTAAAGTGCGCCATTAGTTACCTGCGTAGAATAACAGATTTATTAGCTACAGATACTCGATATTTATTATGCGCAAAATTCTTCTTGTTCTATCTTTTTGGCGAAAATCCAATTGTCATAAAGCCTACGATTGATAAAGAAAAATGCGTTATATGTACACGAGGAAAAAATGCACGTATTAATGAAATAGAATCCTTATTAGTATGTACAATCGGGCATGAAAATCAAAATCACGAAATTCAATTTATGCGCAAACTATTAAAAACCGATGTTTTAAATGATACAAGCATTACCATCCCTGCTAGCATCGTTGTGTATCAAAGAGATGCTGTTGGGAGAAAATTATGCGAATTTGACGGGCTTATAATTCATCCTATGAGAAAAGCTAATCAGATCATTTTCTTAGAAGCGAAGAATACATCATACAAGCCTGCAGGTGGGAAAAAATGTTTAATGGAAAAGTTGAATAAATTATTATTTGAGTATTCATCGGATGATATTATGATTGATGGACACAATGCTTACTGGAATTTATCAGTTTAAGTGTCTATCATGTTAATTTTGCATATAAATTAACTAATTGTATAATAAAGATAAAGACTACACAAAAGGTTTATCTTTCGGTGTAGTCTTTTGTTTTTATCCGATTGACGAATGTTAAAAAACTTTTTTTAAAAATCTAAGTATACTTTATTTCGGGAGCGCCTTTTTATATGCCTAAATATCTTCCTTCGCTATCTCAACCGTCTTGTTCAGCGCAAACGACCAGAGCAGCAGCTTTGAGACCTTCTTTCCGGATATCCGCTCAAGCGCGGCGCCGTAATAGTTCAGCTGCACCGAATGGCGGAGTTTCAGAACCGTCTCTCCGTCCCCGGCTTTTACCCGGTCGGTTTTGTAGTCAAGTATAGTATAGCTGCCGTCCGGATTTTCAAAGAAGCTGTCGATTACTCCCTGAGTAAGTATCTGCTCGTTTTCAAGCTGCCTTTTCAGCTCCTCGTCCCGGGTGAACGGCGCGGCGGGCAGGTCGATGTTGAACCGCATCTCCCGGCGCAGATAATTCGACGCTCTCATCTCCCGGTAAATGTCGCTTTTAAAGAATCGCGCTATCGCGGCTTTATCGGCAAGAGCCGCCGTATGCTCGGGTATGAAGCGATTTTGCACGAGCCGTTCTGTTTCCGCTTCAACTCCCGCGGCTTCGACATTGTCGAAATCGCAGAACTGCATAAACAGGTGGGTAGCGGTACCGATATCGGCGCCGGTCGGGGCGGTTTCGCCGACAATGAATTTCGGACGCACCGCGGTTTTTGCGGCGGCAACTCCGGCGGAAAGCTCAGGAAGCATATCAAAGCTTTCTTCCTCGTCCAGCACACCGGGATATAATTTGGAAACAGAGAGCTTTGACGGCAGCCTCGCCGTGCTTTCGTACGGATATTTAAACGAAAAGCGTTTTTCGAACAGCTTCATATACATACTGACCGCTTCCTCGCTGATTTCAGCCGAGGGAATCGACGGAGCAGCTTCATCCGCGCTAATGGGCGAAGCGCCGTCGGATATCTGCGGCGGGAATATCTCAAGGTCACAGTAATCTGAATACTCATGTCCGAGCGCCAGCAGTATCCAGGAAAGAAATGTCGAAGATGATTTTATCGCCGCGGGGCTTAAGAATTCCGCTTCGTGCTCAAATCCCCATACCCGTGACGGGGATTTTTTCGTCCCCGCCGTTATGTAAAGCCGTTCTTTCGCCCTTGTCAGGGCGACATAAAGCACCCGCATCTCCTCGTCAATGCTGCGGTCGTTTATTCTCAGGGATGCGGCGCGATACATCGGCGTTTCAAACAATACGAGGTTGTTCTCGTCCGGCACTCTCATTACGGCGCCTAAATGGTCGTCCGAGCCGAGGTCAAGCAGCAGCGCGGCGCGGCTGTCCGACGCGTTCATTTGTTTATCGGCGTTGACAAAGAAGACGACAGGGAACTCAAGCCCCTTTGACTTGTGAACCGTCATCAGCTGAACCGAGTCTTCCTTTTCCGGAGCCGCTTCCCGTTCATCCGCCTCCGCCAGCACCTTTTCAAGGTAATTCACAAAGCTGTAAAGCCCGCGGAAAGCGCCGTTCTCAAAACTTCTTGCTTTTTCGTAAAGCTTCATCAGGTTCGCCCGCCTCGCCGCAGAAGCTTCGGCAAGCTCTTCCTCTTTTTCCGAGCCGCGCAGCTCCAATATCCCCGTCTCGCGATATATCCGGAACAAAAGCTCATCGACAGGCATAGCCTCCGACATCTCCCGCCAGCGGTCGATATCGGCAAAGAAGTCAACGCACCGCTGCGCAAGCGATATCTCCCGCTCTTCGGCGTCCGAAGCTTCATTGACCAAAGAAACAAACCGCCGCACCGACCATTCAAACGGATAATACCGCCCGGAAGACAAATCCTCCGGCGCAAAGCGCCCGCGGCGTATCATCAGAAGCTCGTTTAAATTAAAGCCGTAAAGCGGGCTTCTCATCGCCCCGACGAGATAAATATCCCGTCCAGGGTCGTCTATTGTATTCAAAAGACAGCGGACAAGCTGTATCTCCGGGGTGTCAAAGAACCCGCCGCCGCCCGAATAAAACGTCGGAATCCCGGCGCTTTCAACGGCTTTGATATACTCGTCCGTTCCGCTGTCGCCGGATCGGAACAAAATGGCGATATCTCCGGGAGATACCTTTTCGACTTCAATAAGCCTTCTGATCTCGGCGGCAATGTAAGCCGCTTCCGCCTCCCGCGCCGACATATTTTCGCTGTCGTTGGCAGATTCTGATTCGCTGTCTTCCGATTCCGCTTTGTCAGCCTTTGAGCAGAAAATCCGCAATTTTACCTTAGTATCGTTTTCCGAGCCGGAAGCGAAGATAAGGTCGTCTTCAGCAAGATATCCGAGCCGGCCACTGCCGTTCCTGAAAATCCCGCCGCAGACTTTATTTGTAAATCGAATGATATTTTCCGAGCAGCGGAAATTCTCCCGCATGAAAATCCCCCGGCTCTCGCTGTCTTCATCGCCGTCTTTCCATTCATTTCTGTATGAGGCGAAGATATCCGGCTCAGCCCCGCGGAAGCGGTAGATAGACTGCTTGATATCACCGACCATGAATCGCCCGCCCGCGCCGACAGCGCGGAAAATCAAATCCTGTATCTCGTTTACATCCTGATATTCGTCGATGTATATACCGTCGTATCGTGCGGCGATATCCCGCGCGGCGTCGGTCGGGGTATCAAAATTGCCGTCATCGCCGTACAGCAGTTTAAAAGTCAGCCTTGAAAGGTCGGAGAAATCAAGCACCCCGCGCCGTGTTTTTTCGGCGATGAGCCTTTTGGAAAAGGCGTCCATGACAGCGGAAAGCCCTCTTATAACAGCCGCGTTTATACGAAGCTGCGCCCGGATATCTTCTTCGGGATAGCCGAAAGCTGCAAAATAATCCTTTTTGAAGAAGTCGTTAAGCTCTTTCTTTTTATCCTTGCACCATTCGAGAAAATCATCCGGTTCCGGCACGCGGCTGCTCTTTATCGCCGCAAGCTTAATCTCGGAGACATACGAATAAATATCGGCAATCTCGGTTTTCGGGTCATCGCAAAGCTCCCAAAGACCTGCCGCGGCATCTCCGCAGTCGTTGAAAGCGTCGTGGTATTTTTTGTAATACGGGTCTGATTCGTCGTTACCGAGCCTAAAAAGCGCCTCGCCGTAAATCTTGGCATAATATTCGGCGGTGTCTTTTATGTAAGCTTTGAGTTCCTTGTCCCAGACAGAGCCTTTAAAGCCGTTTTCCGCCGCTTCTTCCATCGCGTCAGCCGATTTTAAAAGCAAAGCTTTTCCGTCAGGATATCCGGAAAGCTTTATATAAAGGCGGATAAATTCCGCGGCGGCTCTGTCGTCGCGGTCGCGCGCGTAAAGGTCGATGAAGCGGTTAAATCCTCCGAAGAAGCCAAAGGCGGGATNCCCCTCCCCGTCGCTTTCCGACAGCTCGTCAAGCGTCTGCTCCATCGCTGCCTCGCGTATCATGGCTGCCTCGTTTTCATCGCTGAGACGGACCCCTGCGGCAAGCCCCAAAGCCTCGAAATTCGACTGCAAAAGCGACCGGCAGAAGCTGTCGATCGTGGAAATTCTCGCCCCCGGCAGGTCGTTTATCTGCCTTGTCAGCCGATTAATCGTCTCTCTGTCGCCTTCGGCTTTTAAAACAGCCTCTTCAAGCGCCGAATGTATCCGCCGCTTGAGTTCAGCCGCCGCCGCCCTTGTGAAGGTGACGACGCAAAGCCGCGACACTTCATGTCTGCCGTCGGTTATACCTTTTATCAGCCTTTGTGTAAGCGTATGAGTTTTTCCCGAGCCGGCGGCTGCGGAGATAAGGATATTCCGGTTTTTGGCTTCGACGGCGGAAAGCTGAGCCTTGGTAAGTTTCGGCATTGTCAATCCTCCGCCCCGTCATCAGACTGCCTTGCCGGGTCGTTCATTCTCCGGCAGACAGGCGAATTCGGGCAAAATTCGCAGAAATAACGCTGGCTGTCAATCATCCGCGGCGATATCGTAGTTTCCCCGCCGCGCATCCTTCGGGCGAAGTCTTTTGTATAGGTGATAACATCGTTACATTTTAGCTTGAATTCTTCTTCCGAAATGACGTTTTTATTCTTTGACAGATTCCCGCGGGAAGTGAGCTTGGCAAAAACAAATCGCCCTTTGAGTTCTTTGTCCATCGCCTCAAGCAATTCTCTGTCGGATAGCAGCATACCTTCGGTCGTAAAAGCGGATAAAGCGGCCTCCTTTATTTCTTCTGCATCCGACGGACCGCGCAGCACCGGCTTTTTCGGCTGAGCGAGAAAATACAGCACCCCGGCGGGATAAAGCTTCCCGTCGGACGAGCCCAAAGCCCGGCGGATATAATCGGGACTGCCGCGCCAGATAGCTATGAGATAGAGCGGCATCTGGAGGGAAAGTCCGGTTTCAAGTTCGTCTATTCGGAATTTTTCATATCCGGTTTTATAATCGCAGACGCGGAACCAGGTCTTTCCGTCCTCCGACCGATACGAGTCCACCCTGTCCACCCGCCCTTTAAGAAAAGCGTTCCAGCCTCCGTCAAGCGGTATCTTAAAAGATGCCATTGATGGCGATCCTGCAAGACCTATCGGAAATTCAAACAGAATCGGGCGAAATTCGCTCTGGCTGAATTCGTCCATCAACTGCCGCAGTATAAGGCAGACCCGCTTTTTCACCCTGCGCAGCATCGCCGACATCCGCTTTGAAATTGTCCCGCCGTTTATAAATTCCTCTGCCAGCGCGTCGATGATTGCGTCGACTTCCCGCGCGATTTCTTCGTCGGTGACATCGGTATCAACCGTTCCGTCTTCCTTCAGGCGGCTTTTGATAAAGCTTTCAAGCACGGTATGCGCAAGAGAGCCGATATCGGAATTTTCAAATTTCGCCCGTCGGTTCTCGGTAAGCCGAAGCAGGTCGTCGCAGGTGTAGCTGAAAGGACAGCTCGCGAATTTCCGAAGCTTTGTCTGAGTGAGATATATGCTCTTTTTGTGGTAAACCGTTGCAATGGCGGCTTCGCTCAGCCGGTCGGCGTCGGCGTCAAGCGGAGTTTCCATCGCCGAAAGCCGCCGCTGCCCCTCGGCGTCGCCGGAGTATAGCTTCAATAATGCTTCTCCGGCGGCGGTGTCTTTCATTTGATTTATCAGCCGGAACGAACTGTCCTTCTCTTCGGCAAGCTCGTGCGGAGGAATTAAAGAAATATCGACAGGTTCCGAGCCGGAAAGCTTCAAAAGCCGCTTTACCGGCTCGGATGGAAAGAGTTTTTTATCGTCAAGGCTCTGTTTCGGAAAGGAAACAAAAACTCCCTGCGAAGCGGCGGTAAAAGCGTTGTAAAAATATCTCAGCTCATCGCCCCCGCGGTCAGCCCCGGACGGCGGCAGTTCAAGTCCGGCTTTTAAAAGCAGCTTCCGGTCATACGAATCGAGCAGCCGGTCTTCCGGCGACGCGGCGGGGAAGCCCCCCTCGTTTGCGCCGATTATATAAACATATTTTACATCGTCAAGCCGCATCATATCCGCGCGGCTGATATTCACGCAGTCCCGCAGCATCGGCAGCCGTCCGACTGGGCTTGACTCAATGACTAAAGTAAGCAGCGACAGATACTGTACCGCATCCGCTTTCAAATCCCCCGCGATTTCGACAAGCCGGTCGAGAGCCGACATCAAAGCTCCCCATAAAGTCATTATCCCTTCTTCGGGAGCCGCCGCTTCCGCCGCCTCCGCTTTTTCCGCAAGACCCAATTTCTCGATAAAACCGTAAAGACTGCGCGAGATATCGGCGACCGTCGCCGGCGTTTCAAATACTTTGCCGAGCCGAAGCAGCGGTTCCGTAAACCTTTGCCGAAGAATATTTAATCTTTCAAGTTCGGCAAGGTCGTTTTCATCGGGCTTTATAAACCCGCGCGGATTCATATTCCAGTCGGCGCGGTGCCAGGCTCTGCCGTTTATGCTCCATGTTTCGGCGTAGCTTTCGACGGCTCGCGTCTCGTCGGGAGAAAGACCGGTAAAACCGCCGGATTTCAGATAGCTTATAACATCGACCAGCCGCCAGTTTCCGGCGATAACGGCGATAGCCGACAAGACCGTCCGTATCAGCGGCTTTGAATCGATGCGAACCGGCGCAGAGATGAAAAACGGTATACCGTACATATCCAGGAACGCATCGATGACGCCGTCATAGCCCTCTATATCGCGCGTAACCACGGCAAAATCCCGCCAGCGCAAACCGCCCGCAGTATTTGATCCATCATATGAAAGCCGCACCCGTCTGCGGATGTCCCTCGCGACAAATTCCGCCTCTTCGTAGATATCACAGGCGGAATAAATCTCAAACGACTTTTTTTCGACTTCGGGTGTTGATTTTGAGTAATCGAAAAGAGCGTCGGCAAAGAGGGGAATGTCGCCGCAGCGTTCAAAGCGCGGACGCCGCCGCAACTCTGTGCCGGTGACGCCGACACCGTATTCGTCGGCTATTTTGCGTATCTTAACAGCCGTTTCGGCAGGCAGACGATACATCCCGCCGCTGTCTTCCGGAAGCAGCGGAAAGGTAAAAACGCACCTCTTCGCCTGCGCGATTATATGCCGAATGACCTCATACTGCGCCGGAGAAAAGCTGACAAATGAGTCGAAATAAACGGCTCTGTCTTTAAAATAATCGTGTTTTTCAAGTATCCCGCTAAGCGCCGCCATGTCGTCCGGCGGGTCGGCGCGTCCGTCCAGAAGCGCGGAATATCTCTCGGTTATAAGCCGCAGATCGGACAGCTTTCTTATCAGCCTCGCGTCTTTTTCCGGGTCAAGCCGGTTTTGAGCCTCGATAAGCCGTTCCGGCGCAATGCGGCAGTTTTTGAATTCGTCGGATTTTGACAGCAGCGCCGCAATAAGGTCTCTGTCGGATGAAGAAAGTTCCCCTTTTTTGAACGCAGTCGCCCCGCCGCGCAGATATTCCCTCAGTTCGGGCGCGCAGTCGGAGACCGCCCGCCACATAAGAAGCTGACGGCTGCCGCGGTCAAGATAATCGTATTCAAGCCCGCCGTATTCACGGAAAATCAGGTTCGCCAGACGGCTGAAATTTACGACGTCAAGACCGAGCGTCGGAATAACCGGCTGTTGTCTCTGCGCCGCTGCGGCGATTAGTCTTTCCGTCTGTACCGCCTGTTGTTCCGGCACGATAAGCGTCACCGACTGCCCCGCGGAAAGCTCCCAGAGCACACGCTTAACCGTCTCCTGAGTTTTTCCGCTGCCGCTGCGTCCGTATATAAAAACTACCCGTTCGTTTCCCATATCCTCTCCCGACGGTTATTCGAAAAACCGCGCCTTTGCTGCGGAAGCCATATCAATCGTCTCCGTCAAATATGTCGGCGTCGTCAAGGAATTTCCTGCCGTGCCGGAAGATATATTCCCGGCGCGCCGCGATGTTGTCGCCGAGCATGATGTCGAACATTCGGGCTGTGTCGTCGTCGTCGCAGGGCATTATCCGTATCAGCCGCCTTGACACCGGGTTCATCGTCGTCTGCCACATCATTTCCGGCTCGTTTTCGCCGAGACCCTTTGAGCGCTGAATCGTATACTTCGCGTTTTTAAAGCCCCTGACGATATTGTTCCGCTCTGTTTCGTTATAAGCAAAATAAATCTGATCCTTGCAGGTTATCTCATAAAGCGGCGACTCGGCGATATAAATCAGCCCTTTTTCGATAAGCGTCGGCAGCAGCCGGTAGAACATGGTTAAAATCAGCGTCCGTATCTGATATCCGTCCTTGTCGGCGTCGGTGCAGATTATTATCTTGTTCCAGCGGAGCGACTCGAGGTCGAATTTCGGCAGATCGCCTTTGACTTTGCTGTCAAGCTCAACTCCGCAGCCGACGACGCGGAGAAGGTCGGTTATTATCTCGCTTTTGAAGATACGCTCATAGCTTGATTTAAGGCAGTTCAGCGTCTTTCCGCGCACCGGTATTATCGCCTGAAACTCCGCGTCACGGCCGAGTTTGCAGGAAGTCAGCGCCGAGTCTCCCTCGACAATATAAAGCTCGCGGACCGCCGGATCTTTCGAGCGGCAGTTGACGAATTTTTCGACACGGTTTGCGATATCGATAGACCCGGTCAGCTTTTTGCGGATATTCAGCCGGGTGCTTTCCGCCGCTTCGCGGGAACGCTTGTTTACAAGCACCTGCGCCGCAATCTTCTCGGCTTCGACCGGATTTTCGGCGAAATATATCTCAAGCGAATGTTTGAGGAAATCGGTCATCGCCTTGGTGATAAAGCTGTTCGTTATCGCCTTTTTCGTCTGGTTTTCGTAGCTGGTGACGGTCGAAAAACAGTTTGTCACAAGAACGAGGCAATCCTGAATATCGGAGAAATTGATTTTTCCTTCGTTTTTGTTGTATTTGCCGATCGATTTCAGATATCTGTCGATGGCGTATACAAACGCGGACTTTACCGCCTTGTCCGGCGAGCCGCCGTATTCAAGGAAGCTTGAGTTGTGATAATATTCGATACAGGCGGCGGTGTTTGAAAAGCAGCATGCCACCTCGATTTTCAGCTTATATTCATCCTTGTCGGCGCGATCCCGCCCCTTGGTTTCGGTTTTCCAGTCGACCGGCTCGGTAAGCGGATTTTCCCCCGCCAATTCTCCGACATAGTCGACGATACCTTTTTCATACAGGAACTC
>JGI24712J26585_10002267_pt1 | contig 15846 bp, 13 predicted proteins | sample BioPla3DNA2_FD_26585 | JGI IMG/M metagenome (IMG submission 26585) | reverse complement strand
CGACGACAATCCGGTAGAACAGGCGGACGGACCGGTCGCATTTATCACATATCCGGGTGTGGCATTTTCCTATGGATCACCGCCTGGGCAGTTGCGCAGGCAAGCGCATATCTGTTTCAAGGGAGAGCGCGTAAAGCGTTACCTTAAAAACGGCTTGCTTGAGCTTCGTGAAAAAAATCTTTTTCTTCAAATTGCGGCCAACCAACCGTTTTTGCGTTCCGTTTACCAGTTGCAAAAATTTCTGCAGATTCCCGGAGATCTCCAGCATGGTCGCGCCGTTCTGACGCTGGAAGAACTGCTTCTTCAGCTTCAGGAACAACCGGTCGGGCGTATCGGGCACTCCAGTCAATACTTCAAGCACTTCCGTTCTCTGCAGGAAAAAATTGCGGACAATCCGTTGTTACCCTGGGATTTTGAACATGAGGCGAAAAAAATTTCCGTTTCCTATGTGCATTTTCGCCGTCTTTTCCGACAGATCACAGGTTGGCCGCCAGGTCAATATCTGCTGGAATGCCGCTTGCGTCATGCCAGCAAACTTCTGATGACCTCTCACCTCAGAATCAGCGAGATTGCCAATGAATGCGGATTTGAAAATGAATTCCATTTTTCTCGAATTTTTAAAAAGCATCGGGCAATGTCGCCGGCAAAAATTCGCATGCGTTATGGAGTACATGATTAACCCTAAAAAAAGCAGTTGAAATTTTAATATTAAGCTATCTTCTTTATTATTAAGCAGTTCCGTTTTTGACGGGAGCACTGAATGTTATTTTACATTTTTACTAAACAACCCGTCAGGTCAGATCATTGTAAAATAATCAAAAAGGATAAATGTTTATCAAAAAAATCATTTGATTATTTTGGTTTGGTGGTATTTTTATATTAGAGTCTAAAATAATCATGCTCCGGTCTGCCGGGGCTAATAAAAACCATGGAGTGATGTGATGGAAAAGAAAATTAAAGTTGCAGTCATCGGACTTGACACCAGCCATGCNGTGGAGTTCCCGAAACTGATGCAGGACCCGAATGTTCCTGCCGCGAATCAGATTCACGATCTGGTCACCACGAGATGTCTTCGTTTTGAAACCCCTTTCCAAAATAAAGACGGTCTGGATAAACGTCAGGCATATCTCGAAAGTATCGGGGTCATGGTGACCGAAGATTTTGACACTGCGGTTGCGGATTGCGATGCGGTTATGATCGAAATCAATGATCCGGCGAGACATCTGGAATATTTTGAAAAATGCGCCAAACTGGGCAAACCGGTCTTTCTCGATAAACCGATGGCCGACACCCTTGATAACGCCTTGAAGATGCTCGAGATTGCCAAAGAAAACAACATCCGCTTCTTTACCGCTTCTGCGCTCCGTTTCGATGTCGATTTCGTCGAAGGAATTGCCAAGGGAGTGAAGCCGGAGTCGGCAGTAGTTTGGGGCCCGGTCGGTAAGGCGCCGGCAGGTTCTTCGATTATCTGGTACGGCGTTCATGCCTTTGAAATGCTTCAGCGGATCATGGGGCGCGGCGCAGTCGGAGTTACAGTGATTCCGGATCGCAAAGGCTATGTCTGCAATGTTGCTTATAATGACGGGCGCAGAGGGATTGTGGAGCTTGCCTATGGAGCATATCGCTACGGTGCCGTTATTCGCGACAATGTCGCAAAGGAAACCTTGATTCAAGTATCCTGCCGGGTTCCGTTTTATCAGATGCTGATTACGGAAATAGTCAAATTCTTCAAGGGGGAAGATCAGGTTGTACCGCTGGAAGACTCCATTGAAATTATGTCGATGCTGGCTGCGGCAGATCGTTCTGCGGCAACCGGCAGGAATGAACCGGTATATATCAAATAAAAAGATTCAGAAACAACCAGAGGTTAGAAATGAAAAGAATCAGAGTAGGAATCATCGGGCAGGGACGAAGCGGGCGTAATATTCACCGCTATCTGTTTGAGACCCAGGAAGCGCTCAAGGCTCGCTTTGAAGTGGTTGCCGTTGCCGACCCCATCGCTGAACGCTGCAAGATGGAAGGCATTACGCAATCGCCTGACTTCAAAGAGTATCGCGATTACAAAGAAATGCTCAAAGACAAGAGCATCGAACTTATTGTTAACTCAACCATGAGCATGGATCATATTCCGGTCAGCATTGAAGCGCTGGATGCCGGGCACAATGTAATCTGTGAAAAACCACTGGCACGGCGTGTCGCCGATGTCGACAAGGTGATCGAAGCAGCCAAGCGCAACGGCAAGTTTTTTGCCGTTTATCAGCAGTCCCGTTTTCGTCATCTTTACCGTAAAGCAATAGAAGTAATGAACTCCGGTATTCTCGGCCGCATTGTGATGGTTAAAATCGCGTACAACTGTTTTGGGCGTCGCTGGGACTGGCAAACCATTCAGGACATGTGTGCCGGCGAACTTCTGAACACCGGACCGCACCCGCTTGATCAGGCCGTCATGTTTTATGGTGACGCTGATCCGGAGAAAATTGTCTGCACGATGGATAGCGCCAATACATTTGGCGACGCCGAAGATCACATCAAGCTTTTACTCATGGGCAAAGGTCATCCGACGATTGATTTTGAAGTTTCCCGCTCCTGCATGTTTCCGGAAAATACTTATAACATTTACGGCACGAACGGCGGGCTCAAGGCTTCCGGTTCGGAAGTCACCTGGAAATATTTCCTGCCTTCTGAAGCGCCGGAGCAACATTTGATCAGCAAACCGCTGGAAGGTGCCGGGCGCATGCCGATTTATTGCGGTGAAAAGCTTCATTTTTACGAAGAAAAATGGACAGCACCGGAATATGCTCTTACCATGGAATCATGGGGTGTCAAATATTATGAAGATGCTTATGAGGCTTTGGTCAACGGGAAGCAGATGGAAGTTACGCTCGATCAGGTCAGACGCCAGGTCATGATTATTGAAGAGTGCCACCGGCAGAATCCATTGCCAAAATCCAAATAAGCGGAAACGCTCACTACCTCATTCGTTGAGTTTTATCATGCGCAGGTGCAGATTTGCGCATGATAATGCTCGCGTAATGAAATACACTTTTCATCCGAACTTTGCTTGAATTCTTTTTGCATCAGCGATAAACTTTAGCAGTGCGGAGATTTTCCTTCGCGGCAAATTGGTCTACCGACAGCAATGCCAAACAACATCAACTTGTAGCCTTTTATCTTGAAGCCATGTTGTCCCGCAATGAAATTGACGATCAGTTGACCCAAGCGGCTATCGCCAAAATTCTTCAAAAACGTAACGCCGATAAAAACCGACAACCCAAAAAGCCCTGAAAATATATTCTTAAACTTTGCGCGCGCATAATGCGCGCGCGAAGTTTAAGCGTATCGTTTTTTCTTCGTTATTGAATATCAGCAGAAAAAAAGCTACAGTATTGAAGTCCAATTTTATTTCAACCGATGAAGGTATCAGATTATGGATTCAAAAACATGTCATATATAAGCAGCATTCGCGCCAAAGTCGGGAAAGAACGAATTTTTAATCCCGGGGTTCGGGCAATCATCCTGAATCAAAACGGCGATGTACTACTCCAGCTCAGAATAGATACCGGGTATTGGTGTCTTCCCTCCGGCGGTGTGGAGATTGGAGAAACTGCATTTGAGGCTTTGCAGCGTGAAGTGTTTGAGGAAACCGGTTTGCTTGTGTCCAAGGCCGAACCGATGGCGCTTTACTCCGGCAGGCAACAGCAGTTTGAATATCCCAATGGTGATCAAATTCAGGCATTTGGCATGGCGTTTATTGTTCACCAATGGAGCGGGATTCCCCGCCCGGATGGCGAAGAAGGCTCGGAGTTGCGTTTCTGGCCGTTTGATCACCTCCCGGAAAAAATCGCCAGGATACACATTGATGTTTTGAATGATTTTCGTCGTTACAGCGGGAAATTCATTCTGGGCGGAGAAACACCGAAGCCGGAAGAACTTGAAGGTAAGTCCCGGGTTTTTTGCCCGGCAAAAAATCAGCGGGAATTAGTGGCTGCCGCAAATCAGGAATATGCCAAACCCGATATTCACGAGTTTGCGTATCAGTCTTCAATACAGGAAACTGCAAAATACACCAATATTGATAACGATTATGATCCGTTGATTCCATTCAAACCAAGACTGCTTGAAACCATAGCATTCGCGAAAAACATGAAATATAAACGGCTGGGTCTGGCTTTTGGAGTTGCTCTCGCGGACCAGGCGGGAAATGCTGAAAAAGTGTTGCGGGAACACGGTTTTGAGGTGGTTTCGGTCAAATGTAAAGCTGGAAAAATTGGCAAAAAACCCATCGACGCAAACCATAAACCAAAATCTGCGCCGGAACAGTCAGAGTCCATGTGCAATCCGGTCTTGCAGGCGATGGTTCTGAATAATGCTTCGACTGAATTTAATATTCTGCTTGGACTTGGCGTCGGTCATGACTCGCTGTTTTTAAAATACGCGACAAGTCCTTGTACCGTACTTGTCGCGTAATACTGAAATTTACTGCATGATCAGAAGACTTGGGTCGTAATCTTCAGGAGGTTCGAGCCCGAGCAGTTCAATACAGGTGGCGCCGAGCGAACTGATACCCAGTCCGGGGCGCAGTTCGTTTTTGTATTCGCCCTTTGATTCCGGGTCGAAAACAATGCACGGTACCGGATTGAGCGAATGGCTGGTTTTACGTGTGGCGACCCCGTTTTTATCCAACTTTATAGAGCCGTCTTTGCTATGTTCAAACATGTCATCCGCATTGCCGTGATCGGCTGAAATCACCAATACGCCGCCGGCATCTCTGACCGCTTCCGCAATTCTGCCGACGCTGAGATCAACCGCGCCCATGGCGGTAATTACCGCGGCGAAGTTGCCGGTATGCCCGACCATGTCGCCGTTGGGCAGATTTAGACGGATAAAACGGTATTTTCCGCTTTCGATCGCGGTACAGACGGTATCGGTAATTTCCGCAGATTTCATCCACGGACGCTGTTCGAAGGGGACGATATCGGATTTTATTTCAATGTATTCTTCCAAGTCCTGATTGAATTTACCGGCACGGTTGCCGTTGTAAAAATAAGTAACATGCCCGAATTTTTGCGTTTCGCTGATTGCCAGCTGCTTTATCCCGTTTGCGCAAAGAAATTCGCCGACGGTACGATCAATGGCGGGAGGCTCGACCAGAAACAGTTTCGGAACATGGAGATCGCCGTCATATTCCATCATACCGGCATAAACGACGTCAGGGCGGCATCCGCGATCAAAGTGTTCAAAGTTATCATCTTCAAACGCGTTGGTGATTTCCTGAGCGCGATCGCCACGGAAATTATAGAAAATAACTGAATCGTGGTCGACAATCGGCCCGACCGGGTTGACCCCGTCATCGGAAATGACGAAGGGCGGCAGATCCTGATCGATGGCTTTACTGCTGATGCGCAGTTCGGTAATCGCTTCAACCGCATTTTTGAAGTAGCGGCCTTTGCCTTGAACATGAGTTTCCCAGCCCTTGCGTACCATGTCCCAGTTTGCGCCNTAGCGGTCCATGGTGATAACCATCCGTCCGCCGCCGGAAGCAATCCGGTAATCAAATCCGCCGCAGTTCTGTGCTGCCAGAAACGCTTCGAAAGGTTCGACATATTCAAGCGCTGAGGTTTCCGGGACATCGCGGCCGTCAAGAAGAATATGAATTCTGACTTTTTTTACGTTTCTGCTTTTGGCTTCTTCAATCATGGCGCGTAAATGAGCAATATTGCTGTGTACGTTGCCGTCAGAAAATAAGCCGATAAAATGTAGCGTGGAATTATGTTCCATGACGTTGGCAATCAATTTTTTCCAGGTTTCACCGGCAAAAACGGCTTTGCCGGTCACCGCGTCATCCACCAATTTGGCGCCTTGCGCAAAAACCCGCCCGCAACCAATGGCGTTGTGCCCGACTTCGCTGTTGCCCATATCGTCATCTGAGGGCATGCCGACGGCGGTACCGTGAGCTTTCAGGCTGGTATTAGGGCAGGATTTGAGCAATTTATCCAATTCAGGAGTATAAGCGGCCTTGACCGCATCGCCGTCCGGATATTTTCCCAATCCGACTCCGTCCATAATCAATAAAACCACCGGGCCGCGACGCTCGGCGAATTTCGGGTTCTTCTTCAAAGTATCAAGCATATTTTTTCCTGTAGTATGTTTTTTCAGTTGCGGTGACATGTTTCACGGTTAGTCAGAATTCCTCTTTTTGAGTTCTCTGCAAACTCGAGAAATTCCTGAACTTCCGGAATAGGAGGCAGTTCCGAGCGGCATTTTTCATATGCTTTGCTCAAAAGTAGCCCGCTGCGGAAAACTATTTTGTAAAGGTCTTGAATGACCCTGATGGTTTCGGGGCTGAAGCCGGCTCTTTTTAAGCCGACTAAATTGATCATTTTGACCCCGCCGTTGCGGCCTTCTGCCATCATAAAAGGGGGAATATCTTTGGAAAATAACGAGCCGCCACTGAGAATGGACAGCCGTCCAACCCGACAGAACTGATGAATGCCGCAAAGTCCGGAAATAAAAGCGCGATCCTGGACTTCAACATATCCCGCCAGCATTGAGCCGCAAACTATGATGACATTGTTGCCAAGAATGCAGTTATGGGCGACATGCGCGTTCGCCATAAGAAATACATGGTTGCCCAATACGGTTGCAGTGCCGTCATTGGTTCCGGCATTAATGGTTATTCCTTCCCTGAAAATACCGTTATTACCGATTTTAACCATGCACTTGCCGCCGCAATAGGCGACATCTTCGGCGGGAGTTCCGACCGAGCAAAATGGATAAAAAACGTTATTTTCGCCGATCGTGGTGTCCCCGCTGATATGGCATTGCGCCATCAGTTTGGTTCCACTTCCGATTACAACATCGGGCCCTACATAAGACATCGGACCAACGACAACATCGTCAGCCAATTGTGCCCCTGATTCAACCACTGCGGACGGATGAATAAACGCCATGCTGCCTGCCTTCCTTTCATATCATATTTTGATTGAGGTACAATGATTTTTAATATAGCTATACATTTTTCAAAAACAATACAGAAAATTAATGAATTGAGTAGAGAATCTAAATTTTGTAAATGAGCCAAACGGTTTTATATTAACGCTTGAATCCGTGAGAAATTCAGTGAGACGCAAATACGTTGCAATGAGTTTCCCCGAAGGGTAAATTATCATTAGTTTTTTAACCCGATAGGTGAGTCGGCTGAATTACTATAATATGTTGTAAATAAATGTGTTAACAACAATTACGCTTCAATTTATCACGGATTCAGGTTAGCAGGCAATTAACATAAAACTATCCCAATGCAAGGAATAAATCATGAGTTTTCTAGGAGAAGACTATCTAATTGGCAATCCTTCAGGTCGAAAATTATTTCAGGCGGTGCGCGATTTGCCGATTGTCGATGCCCACAATCATGCCAATGTCAAAGAGCTTGCCGCCAATCAGAACTATTCTGACATCTGGCAACTGTTTGCCGCAAGCGACCACTATGTCTGGGAAATCATGCGCAAGCGCGGTGTTCCCGAAGAATATATTACCGGCAAACGCAGTTCAGAAGAAAAATGGCTTAAACTGGCATCGGTTTTCCCGGAATTTGCAGGAAATGCCGTCTATGAGTGGATTCATCTTGACCTCAACCGTTATCTTGGTATTTCCAAACTGCTCGGACCGGATACCGGCGCGGAAATTTGGGCGGAAGGTAACGCCGTGCTGGCGCAAAAGTCACATAAACCGTTAGCACTTCTCGACAAAATCGGCGTGGAAGTGATGTGTTCCACAGACGATCCGGTTGATTCACTGGAGTACCACCGTGTGGTCAATCAGCGTATCGGACGGATTCTGGTAAGACCGACCTGGCGTCCGGACAAAGCAATGAAAATCACCAGCCCGGGCTGGCGTGAATACATGGAACGCCTTGGCGAAAGATTCAATCTGCGCCTGGAAAATTTTGACAACCTGCTGGAGGCAATGCGGCTTTCCCATAATTTCTTTGCGGAAAACGGCTGCGTGGCAACAGATCATGGTCTGGAGGTGATGGTTTCGGGTACGGCGTCTAAACAGAATGCGGATATCGTTTTCAAAAAGGCCATGAATGGTGAATCCGTATCTGCCGCCGAAGCAGAGATATTTATGAGTTGTTTTCTCGGTGAAGTCTGTGAATTGAACGCTGAAAAAAACTGGGTTACTCAACTCCACATGGGGGCGGTTCGCGATGTCCGTGACTCGTTGTGGCAGGCGCTCGGCGCGGATGTCGGCGGCGATATCTGCAACTCAATGCAGGACCATATGCGGCCGCTGATTGAATTTTTGAACCGCTTTGATAATCGTCTGAAAGTCGTGCTCTACTGTCTCGATCCTGCGCATCAGGCGATGCTGGCCACGATGGCGCGGGCGTTCGGCGAAAAAGTTCGTCTCGGTTCGGCATGGTGGTTGCTTGATACTCCGGTAGGCATGCGCCGTCAGTTGGGATATATCGGTTCGGTGGATACGTTCGCCAATTTTGCCGGAATGGTATCCGATTCCAGAAAGCTTTTGAGCTACGGTTCCCGTTTTGAAATGTTCCGTCGTATTCTGTGCGGAGTTTTGGGCGAACATGTCGAACGTGGTCAGGTACCATACGAAGTAATGGAAAATCTCGCAGTGTCAATGTGTTATCAAGGGCCCAAGGAATTCTACAAACTTTGAAAATGTTTTGAGCGACCGGGCTTAAAATTTGCGCGCGCATTATGCGCGCGCGAATTTTAGCATACTATAAAAACCTAAAATGGAGGCAGGCGATGATTCGGAAATATATCGATTTTATGTTTAAGGATATGTGGGAATATGAAAAATATGACCTCAATCGCGTCCGTTACAACTGGCTGTCCGCACTGCGTGTTGCATTTATGTCAATAAACGGTTTTCGCAAAAACAGTTGCCGCCTCAGGGCGTCAGCGCTGACATTTTATTCCATTTTTTCGCTGGTACCGATTACTGCCATGGCATTCGGGGTCGCCAAAGGATTCGGCATGGATACTACACTGCGCGAATTTCTTTATGAAAAATTTGCCGAAAACCCGGAAGTGCTGGATCGAGTTTTTCTATATGCCGATTCGAGGCTTGAACAAACCAAAGGCGGAATGATCGCCGGCGTCGGGGTTGTCCTGTTGTTCTGGGCAGTGATTAAAATGCTGGGTAACATTGAAGCGGCATTCAATACCATCTGGGGAATCACCAATCACCGTCCGCTGTCCCGCAAATTCAGTGACTATCTGTCCATGGCAGTGATTTGTCCGGTGTTGATGATATCCGCCAGCAGTGCGACCACATTTGTTCAAAGTTACCTGTCGCGTGCCAGTGAAATGATGCTTCCGGATTTTTTGCATGGTCCGCTGATTATTTTTTTGGCTAAGTTATTTCCGTTTGTCATGTTATGGGTAATGTTCCCGTTTCTCTATTCATTCATGCCGAATACCAAGGTAAAGTTTCGTTCCGCACTAATCGCCGGAATTTTGGTTGGGACAGCGTTCCAACTGTTACAGAGCGGATATTTGTCAACCCAGATTTTTCTTTCGAAATACAATGCCATTTACGGAAGTTTTTCGGCATTGCCATTATTTTTAACCTGGCTTCAGTTGAGCTGGATGCTGATTTTATTCGGAGCCGAAGTCTCTTGCGCGATTCAAACTGTAGTTGATCACGAGTTTGAACCGTTGGCCAGGGAATTGAGCCCATCAGCACGTACCAGGATTATGCTGGTACTTGCCTCCGCCATCGCCAAAAATTTTCATAAACAGGAACCGGCGCTAAACGACGAACAGCTTTCGCTCGCCACCAATATTCCGTTTCGCCTGGTGCGCGATTCGCTGAATCGCTTGGAAGATGCCAAATTGATTGTCTGTGCGCAGGACAGTGACGGTTATTATCCGGCGTTGCCTCCGGAAAAATTCACACCGTTGAATGTTATACAGCAACTGGGCGATAACGGGAAAAATTATATTCCGCGCCGCAAAGTTCCGCTGTATGAAGAAACTGCCGAATATCTGAAAAAACTTCATGCGGAAATTGGTATCTCTGTTCTGAACAAACCGCTTCATGAGTTATGAGTTCAGCTTCTTCTCAGTTTGATACGATTATTATCGGCGCCGGCCTTTCCGGGCTGGCTGCCGGAATTCGTCTTGCGCACTACGGGCAGAAGGTATGTATATGCGAACGTCATTCGCGTATCGGCGGCTTAAACTCGTGGTACTCGCGTAAAGGAATGTTGCTGGAAACCGGTCTTCATGCGATGACCAATCTGGCACGACGCGACGATCCTAAATCATTACCTTTGCTGAAAATGTTGCGGCAACTCAGAATTCCGCTTGACGCGCTTCAAATCAGGGAACAGAATTATTCGCTGATCCGTTTCCCTGAAAAAACCTTGAAGTTTGACAATCATTTTCAAAATTTCGAGGCATCGCTGGCTGACACATTTCCCCATGAAATTGACAATTTTCAGCGTCTAGACCGGTTTATCGCCGAATTTAACGAAGTCAATTTAAATCATCGGTTCATTTCCGCGAGAAGGCAGATCGGTCGTTTTATCACGGATCCGCTGCTGACCGAGATGTTGCTCTGCCCGCTTTTTTATTACGGGAGTGCCGTCGAAGACGATATGGACTTCGCTCAATTTGCGATAATGTATAAAAGCATTTTCCGTCAGGGTTTTTTCAGACCCGGCGGCGGCATTAAAGCGTTGCTTGATCTGATGGAAAAACGTTTTATTGAATCCGGCGGCGAATTGAAGTTGAACTGTAAAGTTGATGAAATTCTAGTTTTTAACGGCGTTGCGAGCGGAGTACGTTGCGCCAATGGTGATGAACTGCATTCGCATCAAATTTTATCATCGGCAGGACTGCCTGAAACCCAGCGATTGAGCAGACAGAAGACTATTGCCGCACCGGGTAATTTGGCATTTTTTGAAACCCTTGCCGTTTTCGACAAGCTGGACGGACACGACGAAACGATTATTTTTTTCTGCAACGACGAAAAACTCGCTTATCGCCGCCCGGAAACTCCGGTTTCCTTAAACAGCGGGGTTATTTGCCTGCCTCATAATTTTCAATTTGAATCCGGCGATTTTGTGCCTGCTCCAATGTTGCGGACAACAGTTTTATCTGACTACCGGACATGGCACGATGTTGATTATGCCGCGACCAAAAGCCGGGCATTGCACGACGTTCTGAAAATGACCGGCGGCATGACCGGTGTTGATATGAATAACGCGGTGTTTACAGACGCCTTTACTCCGAAAACTATTGAACGTTATACCGGCAGGCTCAACGGCGCCATCTATGGTTCAGCAGAAAAGCAGCGCAACGGCCTGACCGAGATAGAAGGTTTGTACATCTGCGGAACCGACCAGGGATTTCTGGGTATTACCGGCGCCGCGTTAAGCGGCATATCCATCGCCAATTTACATCTGCTGCTGACCTGATTATAATTACATCAGTTTGCAGCGCGGCAAATCCTGAACATCAACCAGACCGGTCACCCGTTTTTCCGCATCAACCGCAATAATAGCGTTGATATGGCGTTTTTCCAGAATTTTAAGAGCTTCAACAGCCAATGAGTCTTCCGGGACATAGATCGGATTTGCACTCATAACTTCACTGACCGGAGTACTCAGTACTTCAATACCGCGTTCAATATGACGGCGGAAATCACCATCGGTAAATATTCCCAGCAGGTGACGTTCAGCATCGACGATCAGCGCCGCTCCGCTGCGGGCTGCCGTAATTTTCAGCAGGGTGTCTTTGACGGTAGTGTCAGGAGAAACCAGCGCCAGACGGTCGCCGCTCCGCATAATGTCGCGAATCCGCATGGTTACCGCCCGCCCGATAGCGCCGCCCGGATGCAGACGACCATAATCTTCTTTGGTGAAACCGCGTTCCTGCAAGAGTGCCATAGCCAAAGCATCGCCCAGCACCAGCAATGCGGTGGTGGTAGCGGTCGGCGCCAAGTTGAAGGGACAGGCTTCCTGCGGAACTGCCATTTCAACGACCAGCGAACAGTATTCGGCAAGGCTTGACTGTGCCGAACCGGTAATACCGACAATTTCAATTCCGAGCCGTTTGGCGGGAGTCAAAATACCCAGCAGTTCTTCTGTTTCGCCACTGTAGCTGAGCGCGATCAGCAAGTCGCCCTGTTGCAGAATGCCGAGATCGCCGTGAAGTGCTTCAACCGGATGCATGAAAACTGAAGGCGAACCGATGCTTGACAGTGTCGCGGAGATTTTTTTCCCGATATAACCGCTTTTGCCAATGCCGGTAATGACAATTTTTCCGCCGGCTCCAACCCGCTCCAGGCAGCGTTCCGTAAGCTGAATGAAACTGTCGCCAAGATTGTCGCGGAGCTCCTGCAATCCCTTGATTTCAATATCAAACACCTCACGGGCACGTTCAATAATTCTGTTCATTGCCAAATCCTCCGTTTATAAGCGGCACGAGCGCAGATCGGTAACGATTATTCCGCGCGCGCCAAGTTCATAAAGTTCGTCCATGATCCGGTTGCAGGTCGCTCGTTTGACCATTGCTTTTACCGCGACCCAGTCGGGATTGCTGAGCGGAGCAATAGTCGGCGCCTCAATTCCAGGCGTTACCTTGCAGGCCAGTTCCAGTTTAGTCCGCGGTATATCGTATTCCACCATGGCCCATGAACGCGCTACCATAATGCCCCGTATCCGTCCCAGCAGAGTTTGGATTTCCGGTCGTTCAGCCATCGCTTCGGTACGGGCAATCAGTACTGCTTCGGATTTCAACAACGGTTCGCCGGTAACTTCAAGTCCGGCTTCTTTCAGGGTGCCTCCGGATTCGACGACATCGGCGATAACATCTGCCACGCCGAGCCGGATGGAGATTTCCACCGCCCCGTCCAGTCGGACAATGGATGCTTTCGCGCCGCGTTTTTTCAGGTCGTCCTCGACAATATTCGGATAGGATGTGGCAATTCGCAAACCATCAAGTTTGTCCGGAGTCAATTCTGAACCCTTTGTAACCGCATAAAAGAAAGACGAACGTCCGAAATTCAACGCCATGATTTCTTTGACATCAGCCCGGCTGTCGAGCATCAGATCACGCCCGGTAATCCCCAATTCAATAATGCCTTTACCGACATAAACCGCGATATCGCGCGGTCTTAAAAAAAGAAATTCGATCCGGTTTTCTGCATCGGCAACCACCAGCTCACGCCCGCTGCGAACACATTTATAACCGGCATCTTTCAACAGTGCAACTGTCGCTTCAGATAATGCTCCTTTATTCGGAACTGCAACTTTTAAATCAGCCATTGTTATCCTCACAAATATTTGTAAACATCTTCAAGCTCAAGGTCATTCGCTATCATCATCACCTGCAGGTGGTATAAAAGTTGTGAAATCTCTTCAGCCGTTTTCTCGCGCCCTTCATATTCCGCGGCAATCCAGACTTCACCAGCCTCTTCAATTACCTTTTTCCCGATGAAATGCTTGCCTTTTTCAAGTTCCTTTACGGTTCCGGAATTAGGGTCGCCGGAAGCAACTTTGCTTTTTAATTCCAGAAATAACTCTTCGAATCTCTTCATTTTATTCCCTCATGTTTTACTGATTTTATTTAAAGAAAAAATCCGCCACTGCAAACATGTCACAGCCACAATTACAATCCCGCAAAGTACAAAACTGGTATCNGCATTAAAGATTTGCGTAATTGTTCCGCCTGCTAATGCTCCGGCGACACTGGCTATNCCCACCACCATCTCGTTTACTGCCACATAATGCGCGCTTTTGGATGGATGTGCCAGCGAGTGGAAAACCAGATAAAAATAGATACAGCCCGAATATAGACCATACAACAGCGCGCCGATAAAAAACGCGGATGTCGTATTGCCGAAACCAAACAACATCAGCGCCAGTGCCCCGGAAAGGCCGATCAGCAATGCCGGTTTCGGTTTGTACATCCAATAACGGCTGCGCAACAATAAAAACGCCATCGCCGCCTGTGCATAACTGACTACCGCCAGAATCATGCCGGCTTCTTCTTTTCCAATGCTCAGCAAATTAGCGCGGTACGGAATCAGCGTTCTTACCAGCGATACCGCAATCGTGCCGACGCCGGCGACCAGCCAGCCCACCCAGGCATAATCCGGCATTCTGGAATAATCGGCTTCCTCTGGCGTCTTGCTTCCCGGCGCACGCGATACGCGCAATGAACGCTTTCCCTGATATTTTTTGGCAATCAACCATATTGAACCGGCCATAACTATTCCCATCAGCGCATTGATGATAAAACCTGTATTGCGGTCCAGCATCCCGAAAATAAACGGGCCGGTAGCCATCCCGATACTCCACGATGCCGTATATAATGCCGTCGGACGCACTACCCCGGAGTCCTGATCAGGCTCCAAATCTTTCATGAATACCTGAAACGGAGCGCAATATACCGCCGACGTGACCCCGATTGCCGCAATGCCGATAAATTGCCAGGCTATTCCCGGAAAAATAAAAATCAATGAAGATGCGCTGATCCCTAAGGCCGCCAGCACAATCAACCTGGCAGAATTTTCCACAGTGGTGATTTTTCCCATTATCGCTGACACTAGCGAATAAATTAATGCCCACGCCGCGACCACACAGGTAACCACAAAACCGCCATGACCGGCTACCGAAAGTTCATAGGCTGAAATAAAAAAAGTCCCGCCGAGGATGTAATTGACCAGCGCCGGGAACAGATAGATTATAATATGCAATTCAAAAATCCCTTATTTTGTTAAAACCTATAACATACCTCTCACCCGGTCAATTTCCACATCATAAACATAATTCAGAACTAACCGATTCTGGTCGCAAATTGATTTCAAAGTTGTGCCGCTATAATTTATTGCCGCTACCGGTTATTTCACAAATAGGGTTAAAATATTCGAAAAATGGATGTTGTAATGCTGTTTTTGTATAAACTGTGGAAAATTTAATTTTTGGATGTATAATCTACAGAAACAGCATTACAGCATATTGCAGGGTGATAACATAAAAATAAAAATTAAAAAACTGGCATCAGTTCAGATGGGGTACTCGTTCAGGTCCCGTCTCGAACCCTCTGAAGGTGGCGGAGTTGCAGTTATTCAGATGAAGGATCTTCTGGATGATAACACGGTCTGGTGTAATGATTTGATTAAAATTGATATGAATGGCGTGAAAGAACATCACCTCGCGCAAAGAGGTGATTTGATATTCAGGTCACGCGGTCTTTTAACTACTTCAGCGATACTTCTTAAATATCCTGGCAAAACAGTGGTATCCGCTCCTTTAATAAGGATAAGGGTAACCAGGCTGGATATGGTTTTGCCTGAATACCTGAACTGGTATATCAGTCAACGGGATGCCCAGATTTTTTTGACCAGCAGAGCCAAGGGTACGGCTGCCCAAATGATCGACAAGCAGGTAATTGAAAATCTTGAGATAACATTACCAGATCTGGAAAAACAAAAAAACATCGTAGAGCTAGCGGTACTGTCTGCCCGTGAACAAAAACTGCTGAATACGCTGAGTAATAAGAGAAAACAATACATTGAGTCAGTGCTCGCGCAAATTGCCAAAGGAGAGCGCAAATGAAGGCTACAATTAATGCCAATGGGACCGAAATTGTCGTTCTCTCGAAGGGCAATGATAATGATTTCATTTCTATAACCGATATTGCCAGATACAAAAACCCTGATGAGCCTAAAGATGTAGTCAAGAATTGGATGCGGAGTCGCAGCACCATTGAATTTCTTGGATTATGGGAGCAGTTGAATAACCCTGATTTTAAAGGGGTCGAATTCGACTCCTTTAAGCATGAAGCAGGATCAAACGCCTTC
>JGI24712J26585_10002264_pt1 | contig 15868 bp, 13 predicted proteins | sample BioPla3DNA2_FD_26585 | JGI IMG/M metagenome (IMG submission 26585) | reverse complement strand
AACGTTGATTTTTTTCACTGGTTTGCCCCCCTAAGCTCTAAAAATTAATTCTGTATAGATACTATATATAAACATATATACTTGTTGAAGCAGCAAGATTATAAGCAGAGATAAAAAGATGATTATTAAAATAGCTACAAAGGTCAAAAATATAGTAGCAAAGGTTTTAGAAACCGTATAATTATGAATCGACATAATCCCCATAAATAGCAGAAATATAAACCACACAACAGCAATCCAAATTACCATATAATAAAAAGCTTCTTCATTTCTTGCCACATAATTTCCTATAATTGTTGCCAGGGGAAATGCCAATATTAAAGGCGTTAAAGAGTAAGATGTAGCCATAGCTATTTCTTTAAACTTTCCTTCTCCCTCCATCAAGGTAGTAATAGACCAATTCCCTACGCACCACAAAAAGTACATAAGCAAAATTCCTGTCAAATCAACTAAACTATTAAGAGTTAATGGATATACCTTATTAACTACAAATCCAGCATACTGCCTATTTATGGAATAAACTACCCAAAATAAAATGAGATTTATAATGGTTACTTTCATACTTCCTTCTTTTTCATGTTTCATATCATAGAACCCACTTGCTGGATGAGTTATCACATAAAGAGGAAATTTAAACTTCTTAAGCATTGATTTTCTTCCCCCTTCTCTTAAACTTTCTATAAATCTTATAACCCATATATAAAATAACTAAAATAAAAATCCCATTCATAATGTAGACAAGATTAGATTTAAGGACTTCATTTCTATATCTTTTATATGCAATAGAATAATATTTTTGATCCATCCCTAATTTTAAGTACTTTAAAGCTTCTTTGTTCTTATTTTTTGCAAGAAGTGATTTACCAATTCCTACATAAGCTAATTCAAAATTCGCATCTAGCTTCAATACCTTCTCCCAATATTCTACCGCCTTTTCCTCTTCACCGTCATAACGAAGTCCGATTGCCTTATTAATCAAGTCTCCGTATTGAGTCGGCTTAAATATAATTAGTTCTCCCCTTTCTTTATCAACAACTATAATCTTATCCCCAATAGCTTCTATGGCACTAGGATTTTTAAAGGTCCCAACTTGACTTCCTATACTTCCAAAAATATAAAGTAAATTTCCCTCATGATCGTAGGTAAATATTCTTCCTCTCTGGGAATCAATAGCAGAATATAAACCTTTATCCCTGACGACAATATCTATAAATTGAGAGGGTCCCGTATAACGCCTTCCTGCCGGCCTAAAAAACAAATCCCCTTTTACAAATTTATCTTCTGGTCTTTTTAATACATCATCACCGCTAGGGTTTAACCTTTTAATAGTTTCATCGGATTTAATGTCAACATTAGTGGTGTAAACAAATCCACTTTCATCTAGATCAAGTCCAGTAAACTCTGTAGGAATATATAACTGTTGCCTTTGCCTTTGAGCTTTTGTCGATATGCTCCTCCATATAATATCCGTAATTCCGATGGTTACCTTAATGGTACCTAAATACCCATGGAATTCTCCCTTATCAGTAAAACTCATAATCCCCTCGAATACACCTTTCCCTACTACATATACTCTATCTGCATAATCTACCCCTACTTTTAAGGGGGTAAAGGAAAAATTCTCATCGAAGGTTTCTGATTTTGGATTATCAATACACAAAATCAAATCCAAATCTGGAGATAAAACAACTACTCTCTTGTTTTCCGTATCTGCTACATATATATTTCCTCTATCATTAACAAAGATTCCCTGTGGTTTATTAAATGTATCGCTTTTACCATCATTGCTAAATCTATCAATAATTCTTTCTACATTCCATTTATCATTAAAAACTATTATCCTATTATTGCCCGTATCTACTAGATAAATCTCCCCACCCTTTGTAATATAAATATCAGAGGGTTGATTGAGTCTTTCAACCCCTAAATCCGAACCGGATAAACTATCTTCGGGAACATATGGGGCAGGGGATGGTACAACTACCTCCCAATAATCATAGTTATAGCTTTCATAGGGTACCCCCGCAACTGCAACTGAATTTGAAAAAATTAAACTTAACATTATTAAGAAATATAAATATTTACGTTTCAAGGCCTACCCCCCTTACTCTTTCATGCCTGAGGTTGACATGGTTTCTATAATATTACTTTGAGCTACAACAAAGAAAATAATAGGTACGCTCATTAATATTAGTCCCACAGCGCTTCCTGCTCCCGCCCTTGCAACTCCTCCTTGCACTATCTGATTTAGGGCATAGTTTAGTGGTTTTAACTGCTCGCTTCTTAGAAAATTACTACCTGTTGTTCCCCATAACTGTTGAAACATAAGTATCGTAAGAGTGAGCCATGCAGGCTTTACATTTGGCATAATAATTGACCAAAATATCTTATATTCGCTGGCACCATCAAGCCTAGCAGATTCGATTAATGAATCGGGTATCTGTTCCATGAATTGCTTCATAAGATATAATCCCAAGGAACTGGCCCATGCCGGAAATATAACCGCTAAGTATGTATTATTTATTCCCATCCATGAAATAATCATATAGTTGGGAATTGCTGTTACGTTATAGGAAAACATAAGCGAAAGAACAACAATAGAAAATAATAAGTTTTTCCCAGGAATATCATGTTTTGCTAAGGGATAGGCAGCTGCTGATGCAATAATCACATGTCCCAATGTTCCGAAAAACGTAAGTATTACCGTATTAAGTATGTATCTGCTAAAGGGCACCCAAGAGCTAGACATTAAAATAAATAAATCTGAGAAATTATCCATAGTAGGATTTTGAACAAAAATCCTTGGGGGAAATATAAACAATTCATGCAATGGTTTAAACGCATTATTAATAATGTATATAAGGGGTAGGGCCATAAAAGAGCCCACCAAAGCTATAAATATAAATAATGCTAAGGTTCCACCAAAGGATCTATTCACTCTTTTCGGCCCCATAATTGGATTGCGCACACTACTCACCAACCTTTCTTAGAAGCCTTTGTACACCCTTGTTTACCCCTATCATTAGTAAAAATAATATGGTTGCGATAGCAGAGGCATAACCCATTTCAAAACGAATTGTACCAAAATCAATTAGATGAGTTACAACGGTTTCCCCTGCATAATTAACACTGGGGAATCCTGCCAAATTAATTGAAATGTCTGCAACAGCAAAGGCTTGAGTTAATTGAACAACTGCTCCAAACATGAGTTGTGGTTTCATAGAAGGAAGGGTAATGTACCATAATTCCTGCCATCTATTTGTAATACCGTCTACAGCTCCAGCCTCATAAAGGCTTCTATCCACAGTCTGAAGCCCCGCAATAAAGGCAAGAAAGCCTGTTCCTAAACTAAGCCAAAGCTGGACAATTATTAAAATAGGCAAGATATACTTTGCATCTTTTAGCCATTGGATAGGATCTATAACTAGACCTAAATTAATCAAAAAACCATTGGCTAATCCATATCTATCCCCAGAAAATATAATTCTCCAAATGAAATATACATTACCAGATATGGATGGAGCATAAAATATTAGGGTTAAAACTGCCCTTATCTTACTAGGAAATTCATTAATAATCCAAGCAAAAACAAAACACATAATATAGCTTAAAGGGCCTGTAATAACCGCAAATAGCAAAGTATTTTTTATGGATGTTATAAATATATCATCTTCTAGAAACAATCTTGTATAATTATCCCACCCTATAAAATCAGGCAGTTCAAGTATATTAAAGTTTGTGAAACTTAGGGCTATAGATGCAATAACTGGTAATATGGTAAATGCAAAAAATAGTATGAAATAAGGTATCATTAATATATAGGAATCCCTGTTTTTTCTCATTAAATTAAATTGGTTCTTAAAGTTAGTAGAAGGTTCATGTTTATTATTAAGATTTAACGCTTTATTCTTTTTGGCTTTTTCCATTACAACAGATTTCTGCATATGAACCTCCTTTATTGGGTTAGACCAAATTCTTTTCTCTTATATTCTATTTCATCGTTAATGTATCTTACATAGTCCATCAAAGCCTCTCTTGGGGCATTGTTCTCGTTAACAACAACCTCATAGAAGGCGTTATTTATATGTCTCGTAGTAAAATATCCCCCGGGAACCTGTGGAACTCCCCTAACATTTTTAAATTGCTCGTCTAATGCCTTATAATGCTCTACAGGCCATGGCAGACTTGAAAAAGCCTCTATATTTGCAGTAGGATATCTAGCCGCCGACCCCATCAATCCTTCCATTTCTCTTCCAAATCCAATCTGAACCTTGGCATCAGTCCACCATTTCATAAACTCCCAGGATGCTTCTTTGTTTTTTGAGTTTTCCATCATAATACATGCTGTCCCCGTGCTAGGAACATCATATTTTATGGTCCCATCCTTTAAAACCGTTCCAGGAACCGATGTGAATCCCCATAATCCCTTAATTTCAGGGGCAGACACCTGTAATGTGTTATAGGTTGTATAATCTGAAACCATAAGGGGCATTTCCCCAGTCCTAAATCGACTTACAGGATCAAACTCTCTTTCTAATTTAAAATCTGTATAGTATTCGGTAAAATCTTTAAAGGCTTGAATAGAAGAATCAGAGCTTAAACCTGAGGCTGTGGCATTTTCATTATAAAACTCTCCTCCGTTTTGGTATAGGAATATCCCAAATACGGCCTCTGAAACTGGTATCATACCTATTTGATCCTTATTAAAATATCCTGTAGGAAGTAATCCAAAAGCCATTTGGTTTTTACTAAGCACACTGAGGGCTACTTTAACTTCATCCCAGGTTTTAGGTGTTTCTAATCCCAGTTCCTTTAGAATATCCTTCCTGTAAAATAACATATTAAAGGTCTGCTGTTCCGGAAGGGCAAAACACCTATCTTCAAACATATAAGGTATCATTGCGCTTCCATAAAACCTTTCAGCGACTTCATCAAAACCCTCAAATTTTGATAAATCCGTTACGGCATTTCTCATGCCATAATTCATGGGAATGTCATTCCATACCTGCATAGCTACATCAGGTCCCTGTCCTGACAATGTTGCAGGTAGGAGGGTATTTATATCTACAAGCATTAAGTTTACATTAATTCCTGTGTTTTTAGTAAAATCTTCATCAATCAAAGATTTAATAGTATTTGCTTGGTCACGGCCTGTTCCAATCCATACAGTAATTGCTTTTTGTTCTTTTTCTTTTGCGACATTACCGATGGCATTATAATCAATTACAAAAGAATAATACAATGTCTTTAATTCGTGAAGAAGTTTATTCCAAAATGAGTCTTTTAACTTTGGCGGTTTTTCCGAAGGTGATATGATATAAATCTGATCTAGCTGCAGGGGCTGCTCGATTGCTTGGGTCATCCATGTCCCCATAGAACCAATGTTTTGTTTGAACTGGTTTAATCTTCTAGTTATGGTTTCAACATCTTTTGAAAGAGCATTAAGTTCATCCCTCATTGTGATAAGACCTACTTCTCTATCACTTATTTTCCCTGCCATCCTTTCCAAATCATTTATAACTTTATCCACCCTATCCCTTTCAGTATTAATGGCATCAACAATTCCAGGAAGATTTTTTTCTATCTGGTAATCCCTGTATCTATCAGGGGTGGTTCCGGTTATACTTAAAAACTGTCTATAGATTTCATTTAGATTTCTAACACCAATTTCAACTTCCCTAATGACAGAAGATAATTCCCCTAGGACAACTTCCATCCGGATGGTATGTTTTCCCTCTTCTAAATAAAACAAATAGGGCTCATCTCCCCCGAGAACTTCTACTCTCCAATCCTTTTTATATCTAAAAGGTATTTCCTCCATCTCTTTAAATGGAACTTTTCCATCTATATATAATTTCCTAGATGAATAAATTCCTCTTATAAAGTTTTGTTTTGCATTGAAGGCTACTTTATATAATCCACTTTCGGGTACATCCACTTCCCATTGTACCCATTGTCCGGCGTCTCTCCAATTACTTCCTCCCATGGTGTTGTTTAGGTATACCTTAGGGCTATAAGGGGTAACCGCAGGACTTGAATGTTCCATGGTTGGATATAACATTTGTGAAGACTTCGAAGATGGTTTTTCTGCTTCTATTGTAATAAACTGATTATGTGTTTCTTTATATCCATTATTTTTATACTCTTCAAGTTTTTCCTCATAGGTAAGTACTTCCTTCTCCTGATAAATCTTAATGTTTCTAAGAACCATCGGCTCTCTTCTTGAAACTATACTTAAGCTGTGCATTCCTTTTGATAAATAAAATTTGAAAGGTGTTGTATGGTACCCTTGATAATCCTGAACTACTTTTTCTAACCAAATAGGGCTTTCTACCTGACTAGGTCTTAAATCATTACCCTGATTATCTTTTAATGCCTCTCCTTGTTTATCAATCCATATTCTATCAAATTCAATGTTGTTTGCTTCTGAGAATGGAAGTTTACCATCTATGAAAATTGCTCTTTGTATAGCAGAACTCTTACCTTCTACAGGATAATATAAAAAAGATATATTGTAGAAGCCTTCTTCCTCAATATATAGCTCATATTTAACAAATCCTTCTTCCCCTGTAAATACAGATTTCCCCTTCATCCCCTGGTAATCTTCTAAGATTTCTATATCCATATTACTGTAATCTTTAAATTTATCCGCATCTATTATATATTCCTTATTTGGGAGATTATCTTTATCATAATTTTTGTTGTACTCATCATATTTTATAATGTCCATATAAGAGTTCAGTACCTCATTGTATTCATCCATTGTATTTTGGGCATATGTATCTTGAATAGGCAACAATCCCATGGTAATAAAAACTATATTCACTATAGTTATTGCAATAATTCTTTTAAGCTCTCTAATCCTCCTCAAGGTTTTAGTCCCCTCTTTAATAATTATCTTTCATTTAATGGTGCAATACTGCGATATATTGTGCAACAATTTGTCTTATGTCATAAATTTATTATCACATATTTAAGTTTGACTTGTCAAGTGTATTTATAATATTCAACAAATTTTCAATAGTAATTATCTAATTTAATATATCATTTTTTTGATATAAAGACTGACTAATTATATATGTTATTGATTAACAACTATTTATTTCAATAATCAACCGTATTTTTTAGTAATTTATATCAAAACGCACAAATTAGATAGTAATTTGTGCGTTTTGCATTTTTATAGTAGATTCCTATTCTATTTAATTTATAATTACCTATGGCATATTAAAATTAAGCTTATATTCTGTATGGATGAACATACAAAATGACCTTGGCATAAATGAATAGTAAGTATTTTTTATCCTCAATTATTGTTTACTCATAATTTATATTAATATAATTCGGTAAAATATTATACCCCAAAAAATATATAATAATTGCTATAAAAATTAGTGACAATATAAAATGCTGTAAATCTAATAGATTTACAGCATTTTATATTGCCTTTTATTGGTTTTCACTTTTGAGTTTTTCTGTCTGATCTACGGTAATTAGGTTATCTATAATTTCATCGATATCTCCATCTAAAATAGATTCTAATCTGTGAAGGGTTAAGCCTATCCTGTGATCTGTTACCCTTCCTTGTGGGAAATTGTAGGTACGGATTCTCTCATTTCTGTTTCCTGTACCTACTTGGCTTTTCCTTTCCGCCGCTAGTTCTTTTTGCTGCCTTTCTTGTTCTATTTCATATAGCTTTGCTCGAAGAACCTTTAATGCCTTATCTTTATTTTTAAGCTGAGATTTTTCATCTTGACAACTGACAACTAATCCTGTAGGCAAATGGGTAATCCTTACGGCTGAATCTGTTGTATTAACACTTTGCCCCCCATTCCCTGAGGAACGAAATACATCTACCCTAAGGTCATTGGCATTAATTTCTACATCTACATCTTCAGCCTCAGGAAGTACCGCAACCGTAACAGTGGAAGTATGGATTCTTCCGCCGGATTCCGTAATGGGGATTCTTTGAACACGGTGAACACCGCTATCGTATTTAAGTCTTGAATAAGCACCATTTCCTTGAATCATAAATATTACTTCTTTAAATCCACCGACACCTATTTCATTGCTATCCATGATTTCTACTTCCCAGCGTTTTCTTTCTGCATACCTTGAATACATCCTAAACAAATCTCCTGCAAATAAGGCAGCCTCATCTCCTCCTGCCCCTCCACGGATTTCAACAATAACGTTTTTTTCATCATTAGGGTCTTTGGGAAGAAGGAGTACCTTTAATTCCTCTTGTATATCTAGTAGTTTTTGCTTATTGTCTGCCAGTTCTTCTTTCACTAACTGACGAAACTCCTCTTCTAAATTGTCTTCTAGAAGCATATCAGCTTCCTCTATATCATCCTTGGCCTTCTTATATTCCTTATATTTTTCAACTAAGGGTTTAAGGTCGCTATATTCTTTCATTAATTTCTGCCATTCACTTTGATGATTTATGACCTCTGGGTCACTGACCTTTCCTGAAAGTAATTCATATCTATTAAGAATTTCTTCTAATTTATCAAACATTCTATCACCTCTATTTAAGTTCATTGATTCCAAAAATAACCCTATCAAACCCTGCTAAATCTTTTTTTATCTCTATATTTGAAAAACCATAATCCTTTAGTAAGTTTTCTACTGGTTCTGCTTGGTTATAACCTATTTCAAAAGCAAGCACGCCTCCAGGTCTAAGATATTCCATGCAATCATTTATAATCGGATGATAAAATCTCAAACCATCCTCTCCCCCATCTAATGCCTGATTTGGCTCATAATCTCTTACTTCCCTCATAAGATCTTCCATATCCTTCGTGGGGATATATGGGGGATTGGACACGATAATATCTATCTTCTCTTTAAGCGTTTTGGGAAGTCTTTCAAATAAATTGCTTTTAATAAAGAAGATTTGTCCATCCACATTATTTAACCTTGCATTATGCTTTGCTACCTTTAAAGCAGAATCTGAAATATCTACAGCAGTAATTTTACTATTAGGAAGGTAGTAAGCCAAACTCACGGCAATACACCCCGAGCCTGTACACATATCTAATATATGAACATCTTTCTCTTTATCTATTAGACCTAGGACTGTTTCCACCAAATTTTCCGTATCTGGTCTTGGAATAAGAACATTTTCGTCAACAAAAAAAGGGAGGGCCATAAACTCCTGTTTGTTTATAAGGTATTGGGTCGGAACATTTTTGCTCCTTTTGTATATAAGTTCCTTGTATTTTCTTTCATCTTCTTTTAATATTTCGTTTTTAGGATGAGTAAAAAGCTGAACTCTAGAAATGGAAAGAATATGACAAAGAAGAAGTTCCCCATCCAATGACCAACTTTGAATTCCCTTATCTTTTAAAAAGCTTTTCCCCTCAATCAAGGCTGTCTCAATCGACTTTCTCATCCTCTAGAACTCCCTCCAGTGCAGCAATTGCCACCTCAATTTGGGCATCATCTGGTTCTTTTGTTGTAAATGATTTTTGGAGCCACATTCCTGGAACACTAACTAATGAAGCAAGCCTAGAATCCGATCTTCTTGCCCATCTAATAATTTCATAAGATATGCCTGCAATCAAAGGTACCAATACAATTCTGCTTAATAATCGCAACCATATGCTTTCTACATTAAAAATAACAAATACTATAACACTAGTTAGCATAACTATGAGAAGAAAGCTGGTACCACAACTCTTATGAAGACGGCTGTATTTTTTTACATTTTTCACGGTCAATTCTTCTTCATGTTCTAAACAATTAATAGTCTTATGCTCTGCTCCATGATATTCAAATACTCTTTGAATATCTTTCATTTTGGAAATCAAAATAATATATATCATAAATATACTGATTCTAATAGCCCCTTCAAGGAGATTTTGTACCCATATATTTGTAATAATATTCCTAAATAACCTAGATACCAAAAGGGGGGTTACCATAAATAAGGCAATACCTAAAATAATAGATAAAAAAATAGAAAACCCTATAATATAATCCTCTAATTTACTGCCAAATTTATCTTTAAGATATTTTTCAAATTTGGAGGATTCAACTTCTTCTTCAACGTCAAAAAATTGTGCAGAATAGGTTAACGTCCTAATACCTAAAACCATTGAATCGATAAACATAGCCACACCTCTAAAAATAGGAAGTTTAAACAGGAAATATTGTGTCGTTACCGCTGTAACTGGCTTTTTATCCATTACTATTTCCTTATCTGGTTTTCTTACTGCTACTGTGTATGTTTTTGTTCCCCGCATCATAACTCCCTCTATAACGGCCTGCCCACCGATACTTGTACGTTTCATTTCTCCACCCCCATAATCACTAAAATTTATGAACAAAAAAGGTTGAGACACCGCCTCAACCCCTTACTGTTCTTGCTCAATCCCATATCTTTTGTTAAATTTGTCAATACGTCCCTTAGCTGCTGCTAATTTTTGCTTTCCTGTGTAAAAAGGATGACATTTAGAACATACTTCTACGCGTATTTCTTTCTTTACAGAACCCGTTGTGAAAGTATTTCCACAGTTGCAGGTTACTGTAGCCTCTTCATAATTAGGATGAATAGCTTCTCTCATTGTTAATTTCACCTCTTTCAAAATAGTCAATTACAGACCTTTATCCATAAGCTTCATCTATTTTTCAACCATTTACGCTTATCTCTAGCGACAACGTTCATATTATAACATAACCCGATAATTGATGCAAGGGTAGTTATTTATTTCTAAATAATTTATCTAAAGTTTCTTTTCTATTATACTTATGAATTCTTGGTTGCTTTTTGTATGCATTAGAGTATCTATAATATTCTCTGTCACATCGGTAGGTGTCATCTTACTCATTGCCCTTCGAATTCCATATACTACTTCTAATTCATTTTGAGCTAGAAGCAATTCTTCCTTTCTTGTTCCCGATTTATATATGTCTATGGCAGGAAAAATTCTTTTTTCTGAAAGCCTTCTATCTAATACAAGTTCCATATTACCAGTTCCTTTAAATTCTTCAAAAATCACTTCATCCATTTTACTTCCTGTTTCTATTAGGGCAGTTCCTAGAATTGTAAGACTACCTCCTTCTTGTATATTTCTTGCAGCACCAAAAAACTTTTTAGGCATATGTAATGCAGCAGGGTCAAGCCCCCCCGATAAAGTTCTTCCACTAGGAGGAATAGTTAGATTATATGCTCTTGCTAGGCGGGTGATACTGTCTAATAAAATAATTAAATCCTTTTTTTGTTCCACCAATCTTTTTGCTCTTTCCAAAACCATTTCAGCAACCCTTTTATGATGCTCTGGCTGTTCATCAAAAGTAGAATATACCACTTCCACATTGTCCCCACTGATAGAATCTTTCATATCTGTTACTTCCTCGGGTCTTTCATCTATCAGAAGCACAATAAGCCTTGCTTCGGGATGATTTTTTGTTATTGCATTGGCAATTTTTTTGAGAAGTACCGTTTTCCCAGCCTTAGGAGGCGCGACTATCATCCCCCTTTGTCCTTTTCCAATAGGAGCTATAAAATCTATAAGCCTAGTTGATAACTCTAACTTATCATATTCTAGGTGTAGTTTTTCCTTAGGATATATGGGGGTTAATTCTTCAAAACTAGGACGTTTTGCAGCGATTTCTGGATGATCTCCATTTACTTCCTTAACATACAATAGGGCACTGAATTTTTCACCTTCCTTAGGAATACGGATATTTCCTTTGACTAGGTCTCCAGTTTTTAAATTAAATCTCCTTATTTGAGAAGGAGATACATAAATATCCTTGTTCCCCGGAAGATAATTTTCCGAACGTAGGAATCCATATCCATCTAGTAATACTTCTAGGACTCCCTCTTCTATAATTCCGCTATCTAGCTGCCCGATTGCAGTTGGAACCTTTGTATCTGCCTGAGGTATGCTGGTTTTACCATCTAATTCTTTTATTAATTCTATTAACTCAGGCTTTCTATATTTCGTAATATTTTTAATACCTGATTTCTTTGCAATATCTCTTAATTCTGCAAGGGTTTTATTGCTCCAATCATTATCCATTGTTAACCACCTTTATGCTTTACAATTTTGGTATTGCCAATCTCATTCCTCTATATATATCATTTTCATCTTTTAAATTGTTATATTCTATAATATTCTTATAGTATTTTCCTGAACCGTATAGTTTCTTACTTATATTCCACAAAGTATCCCCAGTTTTAACAATATAATACTCTGGCTCAGAGGCCGAGGAATCGTTATCATTATTATCTTCGGGTTCTTCTATGGGCTGGTTTAGTTCTGTTTCAGGGGTATCAATTTCTAATGGAAACTTTAATTGTTCCAATTCTGCCCGAAGTTCGATATTTTCTTGGTATAAGGCTTCATTTTCTTGTTTTAAGCGATTAATTTCATTGTTAAGTAATTCTATAGTTGAATTGTCTGATTGTAATGTTTCATGGTCTTTGTTTTTAAATAATAATTTCCCTAAACCCAAAAACATCCATATAATCGATACAATAAGTATTATACCTATAACTAAGATAGATGCACTAACTATCTTATCTTTTAATTTATCCCTTTTTTTGCTTCTTCTTTTTGCTGAAATAGAATAAAAACTTTCTAATTCTTCTTTTGTAACTTCTGAAGCCTTATTAAGGGGATTTGTGTTTTTTAACAAACTATCTAGTTCTTCTCTCATTCTTTTCTCTTCTTCTTTTTCGAAAAAGTCTTTTTCCTCTAATACATCATCTTCTTCAATCCAATTTTTTTTATCCACAGAATGCATCTCCTTAATTTTCTTCAGCATATGGCAAAAATATACCATCATTTGTGATATCTGTCCACCAAAGATGGCTTTACCCACATAAGTGTCAATCATAATACATTTTCGTTTTTTTGTAAGAGAATAACAGATTGGGCATGTATATATCTTAGGTCCTCATTGTTTCTAGTTGGTAGATTTATTTCATTACCACAATCATAACATTTCAATTTTATTTTATTTGTCAAAACGTCCATTTCTAATTTGTTATTTCCACATTCACAACGTATTTTCCCTTCCTCTGCTAAATCGTGTATATAGTTAATGCTTTCTATTACAACCTCAATATTTTTACATAACCTAGGCATTCCCATTTCTTTTAGAATATCATTTAAAGCATTTTCATGACAATCTAAGGCATCGCTAACACTACTTTCATTTCCGATAAATCCTATTTTCATGTTTTTTTTGGGACATTTAAGAACTTTTAAATCATCGGAGAACATTTGATTTATAGAAAAGATATAGGTATGTGTTTCATTACATAAGAAACATGGAATTGACAATATCATTTGTTTTCTTCTTTTAATGGCAATTTTAAGTGAATTTTTATTGCATTTGCAGCTTATGGATATTTCTTTTTTACCAGAGAATTCAAAAGGTGAAATATCATCAAAATAAAAGACCCCACAGGTTGCACATTGAAAAACTATAGTCTGTATGTTTCCAATCGTCATACCTATCACCTGCCTTTATTAATTAATTCTTCAAAGGGATTAAAAATCCTTTTTAGGGGTAATAGAAAGACGAAAATTATATATATTTTAGGGCGAACTATGTCCGCCCCAAAGTATATTAATTAGAATGCAATAACGAGTCCTCCATCATCGGCATAGGTAGAACTAAGTCCCTGCATTTCCACAATAACAATATCTTTAAAGTTATATTTTTTAAGTACTTCTTCTTTAAACTTTAAAGCCCTATCTAGACAATTGCAATGGGCTATTCCCAAAATCTTTTCCTCAAGATTTTTGCCTTCTTCACCAATGGTATCGACGAATTTATCAAAGGCCCTTTTATATCCCCTTACTTTTTGAACTAACCTAATGGTGCCTTCTTCTGTCGCTCCCATAATAGGTTTAATTGATAATACCGAAGCTATCTTTGCAATTATTGGATTCAATCTCCCGGCTTTTGCTAGGTGTTCTAAGCTTTCTAATAGAAAAAAGGTTTTCATCTCTTTGATATATTTATTAACTCTTTTTACAATTTCGGCATCTTCAATATTTAATTTTGATAGTTCATGAATCTTTAAGCTAATTAATGTTTCCCCAGCGGAAGCACTTAAAGAATCAAACACATGAATAAATTTATTTCCTATTTCCTCTAAAAACATGTTTTTAGCTATCATCGCACTATTATAAGTGCCACTTAAGGCAGAGGATAATGTCACTACAAAGATACTTTCTTCCCCTTTATAGGCTTCCATAAACTGCTCCGGTGAAGGACATGCTGTTTTAGGCGAAGTCTTGCATGCATTCATATCCTTTACATATCCGGATACATCTAAATTCTCATCGTCAATATATCTTTTATCTTCTAATATAAGGGTTAGCGGAACAATTTCAATCTTCATTGTTTCTTTTATTTTATTATTTAAATCACAACTACTATCCGCTACAATTTTAATACTCATACATATACCTCCCATAACCTAGCATTTATTATATGTTATTCATATTATATACCATTATATTAATAGATTCTTATTAATAATGCAAGTATATGTATATTAAATATAATAATAGCCATTCGTAGTACTCAATACTACATGTTCTATATATTATATCTAGTTGTTTTCTTTGTATAAATTAATATTTTCTGTTGTTACACTTAGAAAAGATTCCACCATTTCTGGAGGGACTGGTTTACTCCAATAATAGCCCTGCCCAATGTCACATTTAAGATGAAACAATTCCCTTAGCTGCTCTTCCTCTTCTATACCCTCTGCTATGGTTTTAAGGTTTAAATGATGTGCCATGGATATAATCGCATTTACAATAGCTTTATCATCTATATCCTTGGTAATATCCCTAATAAAGGATAAATCAATCTTAAGGTGATCTACGGGAAATTTTTTGAGGTAGCTTAAAGATGAGTATCCTGTGCCAAAATCATCTATAGAAATGGTAAATCCATATTTTTTCATGGTTTTTAATAGTTCATAGGTTATTGCGATATCCTGCATAAAGGTGGATTCTGTAATCTCAAATACTATTAAACTTGGATCTAAATCAAATTCTTCAATAGAATCCATGATTCCTTTTAATAGGTTGTTGTCTCTAAACTGCACCGGCGAAAGGTTAATAGCAATCGGTACAATTGGAAAACCCCTATCAAGCCATTCCCTAAGCTGCTTGCAGACCATCCAAACTATTTGGCGCCCTACTTCTTTAATCAAACCAGTTTCCTCCAAGATAGGTATAAAAACTCCTGGGGAAATGATTCCCTTTTCTTTGTCATTCCATCTTACTAATGCCTCAAGTCCCTCCAACTCATGGGTTCTTAGGTCATAATAAGGCTGATAAAAGACCACAAATTCATTATTTTTTAATGCCTTTAAAAGTTTGTTCTCCATAAGTAAAAAGTTTTTGGCATCTTCATTCATGTGATTTCCATAGAACATATATTTGATAGATTCACTTCGTCTTGCTTGAGAAAGAGCAATTTCTGCCCTGGATAATATTTGTTTTGTATTTTCACCGTCATTGGGATACATAGCAATTCCCATTGACATGGCGAGTACAATTTCTTGTTCCTTTATATTTATTGGCTTTTCTATTACCTTTAAAATTTTATCGATATGAATAAATACATCTCCAGGATTTTTAACGCCTTTTAGTATAACCCCAAATTCATCGCCGCCAATACGGGCAACAAGGTTTTCCCTTCCTACTGTTTCAGTTAGTCTATTAGCTATTATCTTTAGGACCATATCTCCGCTTTCTATACCGAAAGTTTCGTTAATAAAGATAAACTTATTAATGTCCATAATAATAATGGCTAATGCCTTTTCCTCTAACTCTGCATTATTAATTTCTTGGGTAATTCCTCTAAAAAAAGCTGACCTATT
>JGI24712J26585_10002262_pt1 | contig 15885 bp, 14 predicted proteins | sample BioPla3DNA2_FD_26585 | JGI IMG/M metagenome (IMG submission 26585) | reverse complement strand
CATTTTTCTGATCTAATAATGCTAATGAAAAGCTAAGTTTTCCTCCCATTTCATTAAATGCATCATATTTAACCATTCCCACTTTTTGAAAAGTTACTTTCATACTGCGGAATAACTTTTCAATATTTTCTTCGTTTTTCTTTTCAGATACTAATACTTCCTCTACCTGATTAATTCTTTTTATCAAATTATCTTCTAAGGATTTTGCATCCTTTCCAACCATAAATGAGTTATATTTCTTTTTCAGTTTACTGGTCTTTACCATATTTATAATCAAAAGAATCAGTAATAGTAACATTACTCCTGCCATAATTGCAAAGGTAAGTAAAAAATCATCTACTGTAAATTTTAAATTTAAAAATTCCGATATCATAAGTGCCTCCATTTATAGAACATATGTTTGTTTATTTGTTTATGTATTTTATTCGTGTATTGATTGGAATAATTCCATAATTCTTTCTAATTCATCGGTAGAGTAATAATCTATTTCTATTTTTCCTTTTTGATTATCTTTTTGATGAATTGCTACCTTAGTTCCCATAATTGACTTTAATCTTTGTTCCATATCCTCAAAGAAAACAGACATACTTTCATCTACTATTTTCTTTGTTGGTTCTGTCTTTTGCTTTTGTAATTTTTTTACTAATTTCTCTGTCTCTCGTACACTAAGTTTTTCATCAAATATCTGTTGTGCAACTGCATACTGTTGCTCTTTATCTTCGATACCCAATAATGCTCTTGCATGACCTGTGGAAATCAAATCATCAATTACCATTTGCTGTACACGCTCGTCCAATTTCAACAGACGCATAGAATTAGTAACTGCTGTTCTGGATTTTGATACTCTTTCTGCTACCTCATCCTGTTTTAAATTAAACTCGTTTAAAAGTCTTTTGTATGCTAATGCTTCTTCAATTGGATTCAGATTTTCTCTTTGAATATTTTCGATTAATGAAATTTCTACGATTTCCTGATCTGTAAGATTTTTAATAATTACAGGTACTTCTTTCAATCCTGCAAGTTTAGCTGCGCGCCATCTTCGCTCTCCGGCAATAATTTCATAATAATCTTTCTTATCCTGTACCAATAACGGTTGTAATACACCATGTTGTTTTACTGACTCAGACAACTCTAGCAATGCATCTTCATCAAAATTCTTTCTTGGTTGTTCTCTATTTGGTTCTACCTTTCCTATTTTCACAAAAGTAACTTCTTTATCCGGTTCTACTTTTTTACTCTTTACAGGTTCTACCGGTGCATTTCCGGTTCCTACTTTATCTGTAATAAGACTATCCAGCCCTTTTCCTAATCCGCCTCTTTTGGTTGCCATTTATATATCCTCTCTTTCTATTACTTCTTTTGCCAACAGACGATAGCTTTCTGCTCCGGCAGATTTCGAATCATATAAATTAATGGGAAGTCCGTGACTTGGTGCTTCTGCTAACCTAATATTTCTTGGAATTATTGTTTTGTATATGGTAGTATTCAAATTATTTTTTACGTTTTCAACCACCTGCAATGACAAATTTGTTCTGGCATCGTACATTGTAAATACTACACCTTCCATATGTAAACTTGGATTTAATCTCTGCTGTACCAGATTAATCGTATGTATTAACTGGCTTAATCCTTCCAATGCGTAATATTCACATTGAATTGGAACTAATACTGTATTGGCTGTAGTCATAGCATTAATAGTTAACATATTCAATGATGGAGGACAATCAATAATAATAAAGTCAAAATCATCCTGTATGTAATCTACTTCATTTTTTAATATGTACTCCTTTTCATTGATACCAAGCAATTCAATTTCTGCTCCAGCAAGATTCACATTGGATGGTATTAACTGTAACCCTTCGATTTCTGTTTTTATCATACTTTCTCTCACAGTACATTCTCCTAGCATAAGTTCATATACTGTGTTTTCCAATTCTTCTTTTTCAATTCCAAGACCGCTGGTTGTATTTCCCTGTGGATCTAAATCAATGGTCAATACTTTTTTCCCATTTTCGGCAAGACATGCTGATAAATTTATGGCAGTTGTTGTCTTACCGACTCCACCTTTCTGATTTGCAATAGCAATAATTCTTCCCATATTATTTTCCTTTCTCTCTCATGCTTTTTCTATTATATCACTTTTGAATATGTAATTCTATAATTATTTTATTATTCATTTATTAATTTATCAGAAAATGTTTCACGTGAAACATTTTAAGATTTATTTGCACTTTATCTATACGAAGTGTACCTTCTTAGCGGAACGGTTTTTATGTAATAGAACCTAATTTTCAATTATAGAACAAATAGTCTGCTTGCCGGACTATTTTGCGCCCGAGCGGTGTTGCTCACGACTAATTATTTTCATTTCTGCGAGGTACACATCCTTGGTGGAACGGTTTTATATCATAGAAAAATCATAATTTTTACACTTTAATACAACACGGTATTACCTATGATATAAAAAAGGAATGTTTCACGTGAAACATTCCTCTTTTTGTTAACCAATCCTCAAATCATTAGTTTTTAAAATATACTAATCAAATCGTTTCTAATTGCAAATATTGCTGCCTGAGTTCTATCTGAAACATCTATCTTTTTGAATATACTTGAAATGTGGTTTTTAACTGTTCTCTCACTAATGTTCAGTTTTTCGCCAATCTCCTTATTATAAGAACCTACAGCCATTAGTTTTAACACTTCTAATTCTCTCTTAGTAAGTAATGCAAGCTTTTCCTTTTCCACATCTCTTTCAATCATCTTGGAATTAAGAATTGGAATTAAGTTAGGTTGAATATAGCTTTCTCCGTCAATTACACTATAAATTGCTTTTTTCAATTCATCCGAATTGGAATCCTTTAGCATATATCCATCTATTCCAATTTCTACCGCTTTTAATAAATACTCTACTTCATTATGAACAGTTAATATGATTACCTTTGTATCTAAATTTTTTTCTTTGATTTTTTCCAGTACTTCCAATCCATTCATATTTGGCATATTGATATCCAATAATAGAGCTTGCGGTAATTTTTTTTCTAATAAATCCAAGCATTCCACACCATCACTTGCTTCCCCAATAACTACTATATCTCCATCCAATTCCAGTAATTGTTTTAATCCTTCTCTTACCATAGAATGATCATCGGCTATTATTACTTCTACTGCCATTTACTTTTCCTCCTTATCAATAGGAATTTCTACTGAAATCGTAGTACCCTTTCCTATGACTGATTCTATACTTAAATTTCCCGATAATAAGTATACTCTTTCCCTCATCATTGATAAGCCAAATCCAGATCCATCTTCCCGATGTAATTGATTCATGCTTTCCACATCAAATCCACATCCATCATCTACAATCTGAACTTTTATACTATTTTCTTTGTATGTTAGAATAATATCAATATGCTCTGCCTGTGCATGTTTTAAAATATTATTACATGCTTCCTGTACAATTCTAAGAATTGTTAATGATACTAATGGTGGTATTTTTTTCTTTTCACCTTCTATTTGATAATCCACCAGAACTTTTCCTGTATTCTTCCATTTTGCGGCTTCCCGCTCTAAGGTAACCTCTAATCCAATATCATCTAATGACATTGGGTGCAAATTATAAATTACCTGACGCATATCTTCAATAATTTTCTTCACTGTCTTTGACATTGTCTGAAGTTCTAGCTTACATCTCACTGTATCCATATCCATAAGTTTAGTACAAAGTTCTACTTTATGAATAATACTGGTAAGACTTTGAACGATAGAATCATGTAATTCCCTTGCAATTCTTTGTCGTTCCATTTCCTGAGTTTCCAGAATTTTTTTTCGAAAAATTTCTTCTGCATTTGAAATTTCATCTACACTTAACATAACTTTTTCATTCTTGTTGGTATACTGTAATACAGAATCTAGTTCTTCTAAATGATTATTTATATTTAAGATTTTTTCTTCTAATTCTTCTTTTTCTTGTTTTATCTCAGCTCTTTCTTTTTTTAATTTATCAATTTTTTCATAACTCTCATGGTTTACATCTCTTGGTGAAAATGATTCGTAATTTTTATCCAGCGAGTCTTCTAACATTGCTGTAAATTGTTCGTTTTCTTTTAACAGTAATACTTTATTCTTATACTCCCTTTCTATGCATAGTTTATACTCATACATTTCCTGACGTATTTTTTCTAAATATTCTGCTACCATATTCCTCCTTACAGAACATATGTTCTATTTAAATCATACAGATTCACATATAACCTAATTTTATATCATTTTATATAATATTTAAAGATTAATTTCAATTTTTTATTTGTATATCTTCATTATTTCGTCTATAATAATAGAAAGAGAATATATGTTGAGGGAGGACACTCTAAATGAAAAAACAAATTCGCAATTTTTTACTTCTTACAACGATGACCACCATAAGTATTTATGGTATTAATAAAGCAATTAGTGTTTCTTCCATTCGGAAGAATCTACTAAAATCGAATAACGGAAAATTCTTTACCTGGAGATACGGTGAGATTTTTTATACAAAGCAAGGAAAAGGCAGTCCTGTTCTTTTAATTCATGACTTGAATCCAGCTTCCTCTTCTTATGAATGGGAAAAATGTATAAAGCATTTGGCAAAAAATCATACTGTTTACGCCATAGATCTTTTAGGTTGCGGACAAAGTGACAAGCCAAACATGACTTATAGTAACTATTTATTTGTTCAATTGATTACTGATTTTATCAAAAATGTGATTGGTGAAAAAGCTGATATTATTACCACTGGAAATTCCGCTTCCTTCACTCTTATGGCATGTAATATGAATCCAGAGCACTTTAATAAAATTATTGTTTTAAACCCTACAAATCTGGTAGAATTATGTGCATCACCAAACAAAGAAAAGAATGCATTAAAGTTTTTAATTGATTTACCTGTAATCGGAACATTGATTTATAACATTGCATTTTGTGGTAAAAATATCAAAAATCTTTTTGAAGAGAAGTATTACTATAAAGGACACATGGTATCTACCAAAACCTTAGATACCTATTACGAATCCGCTCACTTACAGAATAGTAAGGGTAAATATTTATTATCCAGCATCAAGGCAAATTATACCAACATTAATATTGTCCATGCCCTGAAAAAAATTAACAATAGCATTTACTTAGTTGGTAGCCGGGAGCAAAATGGTATCACCGAAATTATGAATTCCTATGTAGCTTACAATCCTTCCATTGAAGCTTCTTACGTTGATAATTCAAAATATCTTCCTCAGCTAGAATGTCCAGAAAGATTATTAAAAGTATTAAACCTTTACTTAGAATCGAAATAACAAAAAGAGATTGGAAACTTCCAATCTCTTTTTATATTCAAATTTTTTATTGAATCGGATTTTTCGATGGCGTTCCTGCCTTTCTTGGATAGGTTTTTGGTGTTTTCTTTACTTTTTTTATCTGGACAAAGGAACGTTCCGCATCTGTTTCCACCAAGCGGAATTTTTTTACACTTTCAATTTTCCCACCTAATACAAAAATTGCCTTTTTTGACTGTGATAATTCCGCTTCAATTTCTCCAGACTTATACGAAATAAAGGATCCTCCTTGAGTTACAAAAGGCAAACAGTACTCACTCAGAGATGCAAGATTAGCTACTGCTCTGGAAACACACAAATCAAAGTTTTCTCTATACTCTGTCTTTCTTGCCATCTCTTCTGCTCTTCCATGAACAGCAACAATATTCTTTAACTGTAAGTCTTCAATTACTTCATTTAAAAAATTTATTCGTTTATTCAAGGAATCCATCAACACAATATTCAAATTTGGAAATGCTATTTTTAATGGGATTCCCGGAAAACCAGCCCCCGTTCCTAAATCTAACACTTTTAATTCCTGGTATAATTCTATCTGCTGAATCAAACTTAAAGAATCTAAGAAATGTTTTTCCACCACATCTTCAAACTCTGTGATAGCAGTTAAATTCATTACTTTATTTTTTTCTATCAGCATTTCATAATATTTCAAAAACTGCTGTATCTGTTGTTCAGACAAGTCTATTTTTAGTTTATTTAATCCTGATTTAAATTTTTCTAAATTATATTCCATCACTTTAACTCCACAAATCCTGTATTATTTGTCTTTCTTTTGATGATGCATTTGTTCTAAATATACTAACAGTACAGATATATCCGCCGGTGACACTCCGGAAATTCTGGAAGCCTGACCTACACTTACCGGTTGATACAAATTCAATTTCTGTTTTGCCTCAATACGAAGACTCTTTACCTGTTCATAATCAAAGTGTTCTGGAAGCTTCTTATTTTCCAACTTCTTAAATTCCTTTACCTGCTTCATCTGTCGTTTGATGTATCCATCATATTTAATATGAATATTTACCTGCTCCACTACATCATAAGCAAGTTGCGGACGCTGCGGATCGATTTCTGCCAAATCCTCATAATTCAATTCCGGTCTTCGAATTAATTCTGCTAAAGTAGTACCATTTTTTAACGGTGTGCTTCCATGTTCTTCTAGTACTTTTTGCGTTTTCGCATTCGCACCAATATTTACATGCTCTACTCTTTCCACTTCTTCTTGAATTAATCTTTCTTTTTCCACAACCCAGTCATAACGTTCCTGACTTATCAAACCAATTGCATATCCTTTTTTTGAAAGACGTAAATCTGCATTATCCTGACGCAAAAGTAAGCGATATTCCGCTCTTGAAGTCATCATGCGGTAAGGTTCTTTATTTTCTTTTGTAACTAAGTCGTCTATCAATACACCAATATAGGATTCTGAACGATCCAATACCAATGGTTCTTTTCCCAATACTGACATTGCTGCATTAATTCCTGCCACTAACCCCTGACTGGCAGCCTCTTCATAACCCGAGCTACCATTAAACTGTCCTCCGGAAAATAACCCTTTGATTTTCTTAAACTCCAGTGTAGGATTTAATTGTCTTGGATTGATACAGTCATATTCAATGGCATATGCATTTTTTACAATTTTTGCATGTTCCAGTCCTGGCACAGTACGATACATTTCATACTGAACATCTTCCGGAAGTGAACTGGACATTCCTCCAATATACATTTCATTGGTATACTTTCCTTCTGGTTCAATAAATACCTGATGTCTTTCCTTATCTGCAAATTTTACAACTTTATCTTCGATAGAAGGACAATATCTCGGACCTGTTCCTTCAATAATGCCGGCATAAATAGGGGAACGATCTAGATTATTTTTAATAATCTCATGTGTCTTTAAATTAGTATAAGTTAACCAACAAGATTCCTGTTCGATTTGAACATCTTCAGGATTAGTAGTAAAGGAAAACGGAACAACTCTTTCGTCTCCCTTTTGTTCCTGCATTTTTGAAAAATCAATGGAACGTTTATCTATTCTTGCCGGAGTTCCAGTCTTGAAGCGGAACATTTCTACACCATTTTCTTTTAAAGAATCTGTAAGATGATTTGCCGGCTGCAAACCATTTGGTCCCGTATAATTAATAACTTCACCGTATAAACATCTTGCTTTCAGATATGTACCGGTACATAATACCACTGCTTTACTATAATAAGTAGCGCCTGAAAAAGTTTTTACTCCTTTTATAACACCATCTTCTACAATTAACTTACAGACCTCGGCTTGGCGAATCGTTAAATGTTCTGTATTCTCCATTGTCATACGCATAGCTCTACTATACTCTGCCTTATCTGCTTGCGCACGAAGCGAATGTACTGCTGGTCCTTTAGAAACATTCAACATCTTTGACTGAATAAATGTTTTATCAATATTCTTTCCCATTTCTCCGCCAAGTGCATCAATTTCTCTTACCAAATGTCCCTTAGAACTTCCTCCAATATTTGGATTACATGGCATCAATGCGATACTCTCTACGCTTACTGTAAATACAATGGTTTCCAATCCAAGTCTTGCACAAGCAAGTGCTGCTTCACATCCAGCATGTCCTGCTCCTACTACAACTACATCATAATTTTCCTCTATGCAAGGCATTTTTTATCCTTCTTTCTATTTCAAGTTTCTATTTGCATTAAATTACCGCTTCTATTTTTATAAATAGGTAAATATTATTTTCCCATACAAAACTTACTGAAGATTTCGTTTACTAAGTCCTCTCCCACTGCTTCTCCTATAATGCTACCTAATTCTTCATAAGCACTCATTAAATCAATGGAATAAAAATCCTCCGGCATTTCATTTTCAATACTTTGCTGTACCAGTTGAAAACTTTTCATTGCAGATTGCAATGCAGCTTTTTGTCTTACGTTTGTAATATATATTTCATCATTAAAGGAAAGTTCTCCTTGGAAAAACATTTCCTTTATGGTATTTTCTAACTTATCAATTCCGGTTTGTTCTTTGGCTGAAATTAAAATTACAGGCTTTTCCATATTGTTTTCTTCTAATACCTTTTCTACAACTTCTTGTGAAGTAACTTGTGATAAATCTGATTTATTTAGAAGAATAATTGCTTTTTTATCAGAAAGCATGGAAATAATCTCTTCATCATTTTGATCTAATTCCGTTGAAGAATCTACTACATAAATAATTAAATTTGCACTCTTCAAATATTCCTTTGCCTTATCTACACCGATTTTTTCCACAATATCCTCAGTATCTCGGATTCCTGCAGTATCAACAATATTTAATGTAATTCCATTTAAATTGATTTGTTCTTCCAGTGCATCTCGGGTGGTACCTGCAATATCTGTTACAATTGCCCGTTCCCTTCCTAATAAAACATTCATTAAAGAAGACTTTCCGGCGTTTGGTTTTCCGATAATTACAGTGTTAATTCCTTCTTTTAACAGCTCTCCATTTTCAGATGACGCTAACAATATTTCTATCTCCTTAGAAATGCCCTCTATAATTTTAGATAACTTTTCTCCATACCCATCAATAGAAAAATGTTCCGGATCATCCAATGCGGATTCTATAAAAGCAATTTCATGAATTACTTTTCCTCGAATCTCCTTTATCTTTTCCTTTACCTTTCCCTGTAACTGACTGATAGAAGATTCCAATGCAAAATCATTTTTTGCATTAATCACATCTATCACTGATTCTGCCTGTGACAAATCAATTCTTCCATTTAAAAATGCTCTCTTTGTAAATTCTCCCGGTTCTGCCGGACGTGCGCCATACTTGATTACCGTCTCCAATATACGTTTCATTACCAAGGTTCCGCCATGACAATCAATCTCAATCGTATCTTCCGTAGTATAACTTCTAGGTGCTCTCATAATCACAACCATTACTTCATCAATAATCTTTTCTCCATCACAAATATAGCCATAATGTACTGTATGGCTTTCTTCTTGTGATAACTTCTTTTTTCCATTTTTAGAACGATATATTTTATCTATAACTGAAAATGCTTCTTCACCACTAATTCGTACAATTCCTATTCCTGAATTTGTCATAGCAGTTGCAATCGCTGCAATGGTATCTGTCTTCATAAGAGCTCCCTTCTATATCTAAGCCTATATTTTCCTTGCGCACATAATAAGGCTTTCCCATTATAACATAAGTGTCATAGTTTGAGAAAGCCTTTCATAAATTAATATAATTATCTTTTCAAGGTAACTACCACATGTCTGTAAGGTTCGTCTCCCTCACTGTGTGTACTTACATAACGATCATTTTGTAAAGCAGAATGAATTACTCTTCTTTCAAATGGATTCATTGGCTCTAAAGAAACCGGACGTTTTGTTCTTTTTACCTTGTAAGCAATATTTCTTGCAAGATTTTCCAATGTCTCTTTTCTTCTCTTACGATAATCCTCTGTATCCAATTTTACTTTAACATATTCATTTACTTGTTTTCCAACTGCAAGATTGGTTAAATATTGAAGAGAATCCAAGGTTTGACCGCGTTTTCCAATTAAAACGCCCATTTCATCACCTTTTAATTCTACATCTACATTTTTTCCATCTTCGCTTTTTGTAATCATGATTTCTACCTTCATGTCCATTGCATGAAATACATCTTCTAAGAAATCGCGTACATAATCTTCTACATCAGATTTCTTACGAACTCTGATTTTTGCCATTTTACTTCCAATTCCAAGGAAACCATTGCTTCCCTTTTCAATTACTTCATATTCAATTTTATCGCTTGTTGTTCCAAGCTGTACTAAACTTTCTGTAATTGCATCGTCAACAGTCTTAGCTGTTACTTCTATAAATTCCATGACCATTCCCCCTACTTATTGTTACGTTCATTGAATTCTTTTACCATGTTTGCTTTTTCCAAAAGACTTCCTGTTTTCGCCTTCTTTGCATATTCTTCGGTCTGGCGAATCTTTTCGTCTTTTTCTCTTTCACTCATTGGCTCTTTAATATTTCTAGTGTTCATCTTAGCTGCATTAGCAATCTGATTCTGATAAACACCTCTTTTTTCTTTTTTCTTTCTAGCTTTTTCCTTGTTTTTTTCAATAATATCATCAAGATCAAGGTTTTCCATACGCTTATTGATAATTAACTGCTGGATACAACGAATTACTGAACCAGCTATCCAGTAAATACCAAGACCAACCGGAACACTGAAACACATAAACAATGAGAACAATGGCATCATCATATTCATCGTTTTCATCTGTCTTGCCATTGCATCATTATCGCCGTTTGCATTGGCTGCTGTTGGCATTAACTTAATGTTAATTACCTGTGTTAAATAAGAAATAAGCGGAACTGCTAATGCTGAGATAATTAAGATAAAATCTTTTTCACTCCAACCATTTTTCAACATAGATATTGGTGTGTTTGCAATATTGATTCCTAAAAAGTTATTTAAATGAGAAACCTGTGTTGCAGTACTACTAATAATATCTGATAATCCTGAAAAACTGTCTTTTAATACTTCCCAGCCATGACTTGGAAGCGCATACAACATATCAATGATAGAATTACTTGTAGATGTTGCTGTATCAAAATTCAAACCATACATCGGACGAACTTTAACATCTGATACAAACTTTGTAATGATATCCTGGAATCCGGATACACTTGTAATTTTATCTACTAATGGAGTATATACTTCTTTTACACTGCTTACATAAGCTGGAACATTATATACTACACGGTACATTGCCAAAAGAATAGGCATCTGAATTAACATCTGAACACAGCTACCTGTTGGAGAAACACCGTATTTTTCGTAAACTGCCTGGGTTTCTTCATTCATCTTCATCATAGAAGACTGATCCTTCTTGCCCTGATATTTTTTCTGAATCTCTTTTATCTCTGGTTGCATCTTTTGAGACAATTTTGAGAACTTCTGCTGCTTATAAGTCAGCGGAATCATACACATATAAATAATAAATGTAAATAAAATAATACAAATACCTATATTCTGAATTCCAAACACCTTGTCCAGAAACATATATAGATAATTCATAATGTAACCAATTAATTTTGCAATGGGCCCGATAATCTTACCAGAATATTGGGTCAAAATAATCTGTGTCAAATTAAAAACCTCCTACATTATGGAACTGGATCATATCCGCCTTTTGAAAAAGGATTACATCTTAATATTCTCCACCCGGCTAACATAGAACCTTTTACTGCACCATACTTTTCTATTGCCTGTAATCCATAAGTGGAACAGGTTGGATAGTACGGGCATTTTGTCGTTTTTAAAGGTGACAAATATTTTCTATAAAACTTTATAATTGCGATTAATATTCTTTTCAAAATATTCCATCTTCTTTTCTAATTTTCTAAAATAAATTTGCTATTGTTTTCTTAAGATATGGTGAAGATTTCCAAGGTGCAACAAAGCACTCTCTGTTTCATGATAAGTTATATTCTTTGCTGAAACCCTTGCGATGACTACGATGTCCAAACCACTATTGAACCTCTCTTCCTGTAGTCGATATGCTTCTCTTACTAATCTTGTAATATGATGTCTTATAACACTATTTCCTACTTTTTTACTAACCGATATTCCTAGCCTATTTCTTTCCAGATGATTTTCCATAACATACATAACCAAAAAACGGTTTGCATACGATTTTCCGTTTTTATAAACATTCTGGAAATAACTATTTTTCTTCAACGATTCTGAGAATTTCATACAAAACTTTCCTCATTCCTCTGATATAAAAAATTTATACCAGTAAGAAGAAAGACCACAAAGTTGTGGCCTAAGCTGATAATTTTTTTCTTCCTTTTAATCTTCTTGCAGCCAATACTTTTCTTCCGCCTGCTGTACTCATTCTAGCTCTAAATCCATGAACCTTGGATCTTGATCTCTTTTTTGGTTGAAATGTCATTTTCACGGGTATCCACCTCCTCTACGTTAAAAAACATCACTTTTGATTATAACAAAAAATCCCCTTAAGTCAAGCTATTTCGCAACTTTTTTCTTTTTTTAAGAATCCGCCACTATATATATTAATAGGAAATTCTTTTTATCAACATCTAGTTTTTCCGCATTTTTCTGATTTTTATACTTTTCCACAGAATTAACATGCTTTATTATTAATAAGGAAGAAACTCATCCCATCCACAATTTATGCACATTTTTAGCGTTTACATAAAGTTATCCATATTTTGTGGATAACTTGTGGAAAACTTTTTGATATTCTGTTTATATAGAAACCAACTGTTGATTTTTTTATTATAAAATCAATGTTTTTTCAACTGTAGATATGTTTATAATACATTTCTTGATAAAATAAGCATATTTTCATTTTTTTATCAATCCCCTATACCCTTCTAATTTTGTAATTGATTATTTAAGCGATTTGCGGTATTATAGAGTGTGGAAGACTATGAATATATAAATAGAAAGAAGCTTGGAGAATTATATGGAACTTATTTTAGAAAAATGGGATGAGATTTTACGAACTGTCAAAGAAGAATATGAAATTTCCGATATTGCTTTCGATACTTTCTTAAAACCATTAAGCGTTTACAGTATTGAAGATATGAAACTCTACATACTGGTACCTTCAGAACAAATTGGTGTGAATTATATTTCAAAGAGATATACCCTTCCTATTAAGGTAGCAGTAGCTGAGATTACTGGAATTGAATATGAGATTGAATTTATTCTTCCTGAACAGACCAAATCTATGAAGTCTTTTCGGAGTAAGAGTCCTGAATTCATTCCAAATACAGATAAAACCAACCTGAATCCAAACTATACCTTTGATACTTTTGTGGTAGGTGAAAATAACAAGTTTGCCCATGCGGCATCCCTTGCAGTTGCTGAGTGTCCGGGTCAGGTATACAACCCCCTCTATATTTATGGTGGACCGGGATTAGGAAAAACTCACTTGATGCAATCCATTGGACATTTCATTTTGAAACAGCAACCTGAAAAAAAGGTTCTTTATGTTACTTCTGAAGAATTTACAAATGAAGTAATTGATTCTATTCGTAATGGTAATGCATCTGCAATGACGAAACTTCGTGATAAATATCGTACCGTAGATGTATTAATGATTGACGATGTTCAGTTTATTATAGGAAAAGAAAGTACACAGGAAGAATTTTTCCACACGTTTAACGTACTTCATTCTGCAGGAAAACAGATTATTCTTTCTTCCGATAAACCACCAAAAGAAATGGAAACCTTAGAAGAACGTATTCGTTCCCGTTTCGAATGGGGACTTTTAGCGGATGTTGGTTATCCTGATTATGAAACACGAATGGCCATTCTTCGTAGAAAAGAAGAAGTTGATGGCTTTCATTTGGATGATCAAATATTGGATTACATTGCAACAAACATTAAGTCCAATATCCGTGAACTGGAAGGAGCTTTAAATAAACTTCTGGCTTTTTCTAACTTAGAGCATACTGACATTACAATGGAAATAGCTGTGCGGGAATTACAAAACATTATTTCTCCGGACAAGCCTAGAGAGATTACGCCACAACTTGTAATTGAGATTGTTGCTGAACATTTTAACATTTCTACTGATCAGATGATTTCTAAGAATCGTAGTAATGAAATTGCACGACCTAGACAGATTGCCATGTATTTATGTAAAAATATGACCGATACTCCACTAGAAACCATTGGTGCATTGCTTGGAGGACGTGATCATTCTACTATTATTTATGGTATTAAGAAAATTACCGGCGAATATGAGACAAATGAAACTTCTCATAACCTAATTGAAACTATTAAGAAGAAGATTAACCCGAATTAATTCTTACTTCAACAATTGTGGACAAGTTATTCACACCCTATGTTGAAATGCCTTGATAAGCTCTTATTTATACCCTAGAATCCATTTTTGAGATTTTTTTGAAATAAAAGCGATTTTAATTATTCACAGCTTATCCAGTCGATTTCAAGGAGGAATTCACAGAGTTGTACCTTAAGCTCAAGTCCCTAAACATAAGGGTTTGAAACACTTATACACTTATTAACATCCCTTAAGATGAAGAATACGAATCTTTAATTATAAATATATCTTTAAGCCCAGGAAGGAGTTATACACAAGCATGAAAATCATATGTTCCAAATCTAATTTATTACACGGCGTAAATATTGTCTCTAAGGCAGTACCTTCTAGAACCACTATGGCTATTTTAGAATGTATTTTAATTGACGCTTCTACCAATGAAATAAAATTAACTGCTAATGATATGGAATTGGGAATAGAAACAAAAATCGAAGGAGAAATTGCTGAACGTGGAGTGATTGCATTGGATGCAAAAATCTTTTCCGAGATTGTAAGAAAACTTCCTGATAATGAAGTCACCATAGAAACAGATGCATCTTTTAAAACTATCATTACCTGTGAAAAAGCAAAATTCAATATTATTGGAAAATCAGGAGATGATTTTTCCTATCTACCATACATTGAAAGAAACGAACCTGTTGTACTTTCTCAATTCACTTTGAAAGAAGTTATTCGTCAAACAATTTTTTCTATTGCAGACACTGACAATAATAAATTAATGACAGGTGAATTGTTTGAAATTAAAGAAAACCAGTTAAAAGTTGTTTCTTTGGATGGACATCGTATTTCTATTCGTAATATTGAATTAAAAGAAAATTATGAAAACCACAAAGTTGTTGTTCCAGGAAAAACCTTACAGGAAGTAAGTAAAATTTTACCTGGTGATGCAAATGAAAATGTAAATATGTTCTTCACAGATAATCACATCGTATTTGAATTTGATGATACTACGGTTGTTTCTCGTTTGATTGAAGGTGAATATTTCAAGATTGAACAGATGCTTTCTTCTGACTATGAAACAAAGATTAAAATTAACAAGCGTGAATTATTAAACTGTATTGACCGTGCAACACTTTTGGTAAAAGAAGGTGACAAAAAGCCTATCATCATGAATGTTACAGATGGAAATATGGAATTAAAAATTAATTCCTTTATTGGTTCTATGAATGAAGACATTGATATCCAGAAAGAGGGAAAAGACATTTTAATTGGATTTAATCCAAAGTTCTTTATTGATGCACTTCGTGTTATTGATGAAGAAGAGGTTACTCTTTACATGGTAAACCCAAAAGCTCCATGTTTTATCAAAGATGATGAAGAGAAGTTTATATACTTAATTCTTCCTGTCAACTTTAACGCAGCTACAAACTAATTCGAGGTAAAATCAATCATGGAAGAAATAAAATTAAGAGAAGATTATANNAAATTGGGACAAGCCTTAAAGGCTGCCAATTTGGTAGACTCTGGTGTTATGGCTAAATTGGTAATTCAAGACGGACAGGTAACTGTTAACGGTGAAGTAGAATACCAACGAGGTAAAAAATTAGTAGACGGAGATATTGTTTCCTTTGATGGTGAAACAATTAAAATTATAAAATGATTTTAAAATCCGTTGCGTTAAGTCATTTTCGCAATTATGACGATTTGTACATGGAATTTGATAA
>JGI24712J26585_10002246_pt1 | contig 15933 bp, 11 predicted proteins | sample BioPla3DNA2_FD_26585 | JGI IMG/M metagenome (IMG submission 26585) | reverse complement strand
AATTCTTAATTTGTTCATCAATCCTAATAGAGGTGGAATTAATATTGGAATAAATGCAATATGAACTGGTATTAAGTTCTGAGAGAAACATGCAATACCTGCTATTAAAAGAACAAACATTGTCTTTTTATTCTCAATAACTCTACCAATCTTTCGAACAAGAACATCTGCAACACCAGTATGTCCAATTGCTACAGCTAAAGCACCTAAAAGAATATATGATAGTGCCGTTTCAGCTGAACCACCCATACCTCCAATAAGAGTTGACATTGTGTCACCTAAACTCATTCCTGCCATTGCACCACCAACTAGTGCTGAAATAAGTATTGCAATAAGAACGTTTACCTTCAACAAACAAAGTGCTGACATTACTAATACTGCGATCAAAACTGGATTTGTTAACATTTTCTATTCCCCCTTTTTATTGTTTTAGAGTTTTAATTACTATTGCAGCTAATAAATATTAGTCCACCTCCTCTAGTATAATATTTATTTATAGTATTTTTCAACTAAATCTTTAACTAATCCTTCATCAGCAACNTAAGGAATGGTTATATGATCAGTTTCTTTAAATTTCTTATTATAGTCAATAACAGTTTCTATAGAATTCTCATTTCTAGCCCAAGCACGCCTAGCGACACCGCCCATTACATCCCATGGCATTGCTGTTTTTAGAATCTTATCTACTCTTTCTGAGCCATCAAGTACCATTCCAAATCCACCATTAATGGACTTTCCTATACCTACACCACCACCATTATGCAATGCAATTAAACTCATACCTCTAGCTGCATTACCAGCAAAACATTGAGTCGCCATGTCAGCCATTATGTTACTACCATCCTTTATATTAGACGTTTCTCTAAATGGTGAGTCTGTACCAGATACATCATGGTGATCCCTACCTAGCATAATAGGTCCTACCTCACCTTTTCTTACCATTTCATTGAATTTTAAAGCTATTTCTGTTCTTCCTTTAGCATCTTGATATAGTATCCTTGCTTCAGTTCCTACAACTAATTGGTTTTCTTCAGCATCTCTAATCCAATTATAATTGTCTAAGTCTTGACCTCTTCTATTTGGATCTATACAATCCATGGCTGCCTTATCAGTTTTTATTAAATCCTCGTGTTTTCCACTTAGACAAACCCATCTAAATGGCCCATATCCATAATCAAATAACATTGGTCCCATAATATCTTCTACATAGGATGGGAAAATAAACCCTTCTGATTCATCAATGCCATTTTTGGATATCTCAGTTGCTCCAGCATCATAAACTGCTTTCATAAAACTATTACCATAGTCAAAGAAGTATGTTCCTCGTTTAACTAAAGTCCTTATTAGCTCAAAGTGATGTATTAAGGATTTATCAACTTCTTCTATAAACTTTTCTTTATTTTCATATAACATTTTAGTTCTTTCATCAAATGTTAATCCTTGAGGACAATAGCCACCATCATATGCTGCATGACAAGAAGTTTGATCTGATAAAAGTTCTATATGGATATTATTGTCTACTGCATATTCAAGTAAATCTATGATATTACCATGATATGCGAGTGCAGTTGCTTTACCTTCATCCATATACTTTTTGGTAGCTGTAAATAATTCTACTAAATCATCATATACTTCGTCAATCCAACCTTGCTCAAGTCTTGTATGAATTCTAGAGATATCGACTTCTGCGATTACTCCAACTCCTCCAGCAATTTTAGTAGCTTTACCTTGTGCCCCACTCATGCCGCCCAAACCTGAACTTACAAACATATGACCTTTTAAGTTTTTATCATGAGCTATTCCAAGCTTCATTCTACCAGCATTCAATATCGTATTGAATGTACCGTGGACAATTCCCTGTGGTCCTATATACATCCATCCACCTGCTGTCATTTGACCATAGTTAGCAACCCCCATTGCTTGAGCCTTATTCCAATGATCTTGGTCATCAAATTCACCGACCATTAATGCATTAGTTATTATAACTCTTGGGCTTTCTTTGCTTGATCTAAATAAACCTAATGGGTGACCAGATTCTAATACTAGTGTTTGCTCATCAGTTAATTCTTCTAAATATTTCATAGTCAATCTATATTGCATCCAATTTTGGAATACTTGTCCAGTTTCTCCATAGGTAACTAGTTCATAAGGATATAATGCTACATCAAAATCCAAATTGTTGTCTATCATTACTTGAAAGGCTTTACCCTCTATGCATTTTCCCTTATACTCATTAATTGGTTTACCATAAATTCTCTTGTCAGGTCTAAATCTATAACCATAGATTCTGCCTTTAGTCAATAGTTCCTCTAAAAACTCAGGAGCAAGTTTTTCATGCAATTCTTCCGGAATATATCTTAATGCATTTTTTAAAGCAAGCTCTGTTTCATGTTTAGTTAAAGTAAATTCTCTTTTCGGTGCTCTTCTAACCTTCTTATTAAATTCAGGATACGGTGGTAAATAGTTATCAAGTTTGATTTCCATAGCCTCACCAATTAATTTATTATCCCACATAATATTTCCTCCTTATTAATTTCTTTCATATACAACTTTCCCATTTTTTATAACCTTTTCTGTATGATTTATTCCAAAATGATAAATCATATAGTCTAAGTTTGGTGCATCAAAAATTGCAATGTCAGCTTTCTTTCCAATTTCTAGCGAACCAACTTCTTTTTCTAAACCTAAAGCAGCAGCTGCATTTATTGTTACTCCAACTATTACTTCTTCTGGCATCATTCTTAAAGTCAGTGAAGCCAATGTCATCATTAGTTGAAGGTTTTCACTTGGACAGCTACCAGGATTATAATCAGTAGATATTGCAACCGGAACATTTTCTTCAATCATTTTTCGTGCTCTGGCAGCAGTTCCCTTTTGTAGATTAAAACTTGTTCCTGGTAATAATACAGCTATAACTCCTTTTTCCGCCATATCTTTTATACCTTGATCACTAGCAGCTATTAAATGTTCTGCTGATATACAACCTACTTCTGCGGCCAATTCAGCACCACCTAGAGATACTATCTCATCTGCATGAACTTTTGGTATTAGTCCATTTGTTTTAGCTGCATTTAGTATTCTCCTAGACTGATCTACAGTAAACACCCCTTCCTCACAGAAAACGTCACAGAACTTTGCTAGTTTATTTTCTGCAATATATGGAATCATATCATCAATTAGTTTATCAACAAACAAATCAGGATTATCTTTGTATTCATCTGGGATTGCATGTGCACCCATGAAGGTTGAAATCAAATCAACTGGATGATTTCTGTTTAATAAATTTGCAACTTCTATTTGTTTAAGTTCAGTATTAAAGCTACCAATACCATAACCAGATTTCGCTTCTACAGTTGTTACACCAAAGCTAAGCATTATATTTAAACTTTTCTCCGCTTTTTGATATAGCTCATCCAGTGTTGCATTTTCAGTTGCTTTTGCTGTAGAATGGATACCCCCACCAGCTGATAAGATTTCAAGATAATCTTTTCCTTTTAACTTCATAGACAGCTCATTTTCTCTACTGCCACCATGAATTAAATGCGTATGAGGATCAATTAGTCCAGGTGTAACAGTTTTCCCCTTGCCATTTAATATGATTGTATTATTATCAGTTTTTATATTATTTGGCAAACCGCCCTCTCCAACATAAATTATTTTATCGTTATTAACGGCTATTATTCCATTCTTGATTAGCCCGATTTCACTTTGTTGTGAACCTGCCCTAGCTTTGTTTTCTCCCTTAATTGTTATTAAATTTTCAATATTTTCAATTACCAACGTAGCTTTCAATTTGTCACCTTCCTTCGGTTATTGTAGTATTATCTAATATTTCTTTAAATCTATAATCAAATAGATACTTCTAAATCCTGACTAATATTAGACTAGTAATAAATTGAATCATTTGATAGTAGTTAATCCTCAATTATCGCAATATAATTCATTAAATTATATTGCAATAACTGTGCCAACTTCTTAAATTAATAAAGCAGCCATTAATCAGGATATCGTTTTCAAATGTACAAATGTTAAAAAGCCAAGTGTTTGTTTTTCAAACACTTGGTTCACCAATGGGCTATTTTGTACTTATTCAAATTCAAACANTTTGTTGCATTTTCAAACACTCTAATCCCTGTTNATATTTAATTTTCTCATTCTGTAAATTAAACTTTGTCTTGTAACGCCTAATTCATTTGCAGTTCTAGTCACATTCCATTTATTCTTATCCAAACTTTTTACAATAATTTTATTTTCAATCTTCCCTAAAATTTCCTCTAATGATTCGTTAGCTTCCTTAAGCTTTATATTAATATTATTATTTGAAACCATGGCATCCAATATATAAGACGGTATATTACTTGGATCCAAAAATCTATCATTGTCATTGGTCCTAACCATAATATTTTCGATAAAATGTTCTAGTTCTCTTATATTTCCAGGCCAATCATAGTTTTCCATCATTTCTTTAAGTTCATCAGTTATGCTTACTACATTTTTACCCATGGAAAGATTAAATTTCGAAATATAATATTCGGTAAACTCAAACAAGTCATTACCTCTATCCTTTAACGGAGGTATATATAAGTTATAACCTGATATTCTATAAAATAAGTCCTGTCTTAATTTTCCTTCTTCTATTAACATTAGAGGATCTTCATTCATGGCACTTATGATTCTACATTTAACAGGATAGTTTTCTTTTCCCCCTACCCTTCTGATTGTTCTTTCTTGAAGTACTCTTAGTAATTTTGCTTGCATATTAATTGGCATTGAATTTAATTCGTCCAGAAAAATAGTTCCTTCTCCTGCTTCTTCAAAAAGTCCAGAAGAATCAATAGCACCAGTATATGCACCTTTTACAGAACCAAATAATATACTCTCAAGCAAATTCTCAGGAATAGCAGAACAATTAATGCCAATAAAGGGTTCAATACTTCTTTTGCCAAAGTTATGAATACTTTGAGCAAATACCTCTTTCCCAGTTCCTGTATCACCTACTAGAAGTATACTATTATCTAGCCATGATATCGCTTCAGCTTCTTTGATTAAAGTTTTCATGACTTTACTAGAACCTATTATGTCTGAAAAATTAAATCTAGTACCATTTTTATATAATTTGTCATCATTATCATCTGCTTTATTATACTGCCTTCGTAATTCAACAAATTCAGTTAATAAACTTTGTAACTTAGTCTCATCCTTACTTATTGAGTAAACTCCAATTATATCATCATCAACTCTTATTGGATGAGTACTATATGATTTATATATGGGTTTGCCTTTATTATAAGCATGAGCCTTGTATTTGTTAATTATTGGTATTCCGCTTTTTAATACTTGCATATGCTCTGATTTGTTTCTATCATTATATCCATAAGCATCCCATATATATTTACCAATCATATCCTTGGCATCATATTTTTCTAATTCTTCCATAGCATGATTATAAATAACAACTTTTCCATTCTTATCAGTCAGCAAAACACCATCATAAAGATTATGCATTATTTCATCTAAACATATAGACCTAGTGGTTGGCTCATTATAATCGCCAATTAAATCAAGAACTATAATAATAATTTCCTGTTCTTTTAAAAATATTTTTGACAAATAGTAAATATTCTCATTTACTAGTATCTTTTCTCTTTTATTAGAAAGAACTGTTTTTAAATCTGTATTTAGGATGATTGCAGCATTATCTGTATCAATAGGATTAAATAATTCTTCAATCTCATTACTCAGCCATAATATCTTTCCTGTCTTATCAATTAAGATTGAATATGGTTTAAAATGATGTATTATTTCACCAACTAATTGTATATCCAAATACAACACCTCCACTAAGGCTGATTAAGTTCTATTCATTAATCTCTGTGTTTTCGTTGTTTTTAGGTATTCTAGCACCAGTCCTTATTTCCCAGTGTAAGACAATAGACAATGCAACTCTCAAAATTGCTACAGAGGCCAAAACAATAAACTCATCTAGTGATTTAATTAATACTGTTTTTGCTAATTCAGCAGCTAATTTGAACTCTAAACTCAAAATCATTGCCTTTGCTAAATCTATAGCTATATCGTCATAACCATAATTGAACTTACTACTCAATAATTTAACAAGTCCTCTAAAAGCAGAAATGGTTATAATTATAATCCCTATAAAATCTAACGAGCTACTAATATAAGGAATAATAATTTCCAAAAATTTCTCAATGACCATTAGTTTAACTCCTTCGTTAACTATATTTTATTAAAATTTTATCATATATGATAATCATTGTAAAACCCACCTACTCAAATCTACCCCATTTCATCTCTTCACCATTCTTGTCAAACTTTTTTCTCTTAGCCGTAATTTCTTCAATTTCTATCTTATATATATTTGTTTTTTCTAACCCAGCACAAATAGCCATATTAAAATAATCCATCATTTTTGGGGTGTATTTTTGACATATAAGTCTCATACCTTTAAGCCTTTCTTCTTTATCCTTAACTAATTTAATCTTTCCTTTTACAATAGCTGATTCAAATTCGGTTGTAAAAACACTACTAGTAAGCAAGCTTTCTTTAGATTCTTTTTGTAAAATTTCATCTAATTCTTCCTTAGTATAAATTTCTGGAACACTTACTTGTCCCACAAAAACAACGCTGACATCTGAAATTTTTTCGAATATGCTAACCTTTTCTCCTTCTTTGGCAGAATGAAAATATAATATATTTTCATCTCTAGCTATGGAAAGTGGAATGCCATGAGGTTCCTTTTCTCCACTAATCATTGATACAATTCCATAGCTAGAATTATCTATGACTTGTAAAGCAAAATCCTTACCCATTTCTCTATCTTTCCTTCTCACAAACTCCCCTCCTAAAAGAATAATTATAATCAAGTATTTGAAAAATGTCTTTTATCACTATAGTGAGTCAAATAAGCTTAGTTGATTGCTCTCTGGAAGTCCTTCTAGACAATTAAACTGTCTTAGAGAATCCACCCCAACATTTCCAAGCTTTGCACGATTTTTTAAATCTTCTATAGATGTAAAAGGTTCCTCTCGCGCTGCCCTGTATAACCCTTCTGCAGCAACATTCCCCATTCCAGGTATACTGTTGAAGGGTGGTCTTAACATACCATCTTCTATCTTAAACTCTGTAGCATGAGATTTATAAATATCTATTGGGAGAAATTGGTATCCCCTTTCGTACATTTCTAATACAAGCTCCAAATCATCATATAAATCCTTATCCTTTTGAGTTGCATCATTTCCTAGCATATCAATATCTTTAAGTTTTTCTTTAACCTTTTCCTTACCAAAAATCATATACTCAGCATCAAAAGCCTTTGATCTAATTGTAAAAAACGCCGCATAATATGCTAAAGGATAGTGTACCTTAAACCATGCTATTCTAAATGACATCATAACATAGGCCGCTGCATGCGCTTTCGGAAACATATACTTTATCTTCCTACAAGAGTTTATGTACCACTCAGGTACATCGTGTTTTCTCATAATATCCTCTAGTTCAGGCCATTTTGGATCCTTTAGTGATTTACCTTTTCTTACTAGTTCCATAATTTTGAAAGCTGTATCTGGCGGTAATCCTTTTCTTATTAAATAAACCATTATGTCATCCCTTGTACATACAGCTTCACTTATGCTATTTACAACTTTATTGTCTATTAATTCCTTAGCGTTACCTATCCATACATCAGTACCATGTGAAAGGCCAGATATACATATTAAGTCTCCAAAGGTCTTAGGCATTGTATCTAGTAACATACTTCTTACAAATCTTGTCCCAAACTCAGGCACTCCAAATGTTCCTACTTTAGAATTTATCTGTTCTGGTGTGACTCCCAAAGCTTCAGTAGATGAAAATATTGACATTGTATCTTTATCATCTAATGGTATAGATTTAGGATCTACTCCCGTAATATCTTGTAGCATTTTTATCATTGTAGGGTCATCATGACCAAGTATATCTAACTTCAACAGATTCTGTTCTATTGAATGATAATCAAAATGGGTAGTGATAATATCTGAATTCGGATCATCAGCTGGGTGTTGGACTGGACAAAACTCATATATCTCACGACCTTTTGGAACAACAATTATGCCTCCAGGATGTTGGCCTGAAGTCCTCTTTATTCCAGTACAGCCTTTTAGTAACCTATTGATTTCTGCCTTATTTATAGGAATATTTCTCTCCTCATAATATTTCTTAACATATCCGAAGGCTGTCTTATCAGCCACCGTACCTATAGTCCCAGCTTTAAATGTTGTCCCTTTCCCAAAAATTACTTCTGTGTACTTATGAGCTTTAGCTTGATATTCTCCTGAGAAATTCAAGTCAATATCTGGCTCCTTATCTCCACTGAAGCCTAAAAAGGTTTCAAATGGTATATCTATTCCATCCTTTTCTAATTGCTCATCACAAACCGGACATTTTTTATTGGGTAAATCGAAACCAATCTTAATATTATAATCTTCAAAATCTGAATATTTACATTTTGGACATCTATAATGTGCTGGTAGTGCGTTTACTTCTGTAATCCCCATCATATATGCAACAACTGATGACCCTACAGATCCTCTTGAACCTACTAAATATCCATCTTCATTTGATTTCCATACTAATTTTTGTGCAATTATATACATCACTGAGAAACCATTTTTTATTATAGAATCTAGTTCAATTTCTAACCTCTTCTCTAATATCTCAGGTAAAGGGTCTCCATATAGTTCTATAGCTCTTTCATAAGTAATATCCTTAATAGCTTGTTCACAACCTTCTATATGGGGGGTAGCTTTTTCTGATGAAATAGGACTTATTTGCTGACACATGCTTGAAATTAGATTAGTATTAGTTACAACTACCTCATATGCTTTTTCTTCTCCTAAGTATGAAAATTCTTCAAGCATTTCTTCAGTAGTCCTTAAATACAAGGGTGCTTGCTCATCTGCATCACTGTAACCTTGACCCGCTTGTAGTATACGTCGATATATTTCATCTTGAGGATCTAAAAAGTGTACATCGCAAGTAGCAACAACAGGTTTATTTAACTTTTCACCTAATCTCACGATTTTTCTATTAATATCTCTAAGAGATTCTCTATCTTCTATTCTCCCGGATTTAACAAGGTATTCATTGTTATCTATAGGCTGTATTTCTAAATAGTCATAGTCTTTAGCAATACTTTCTACTTCTTCATCTGACCTTCCTAATAATATTGCTTGATACAATTCTCCATCACTACAAGCGCTACCTAAAATTAAGCCTTCCGAATATTTTTTATAAATACTTTTTAAAATACGGGGTCTCTTGTAAAAATAATCTACATGTGAGAGAGAAATAAGTTTATATAAATTTCTAAGACCTGTATAGTTCTTAGCTAAAATAATTGCATGATAAGTGTTTAGTTTTTTATACTCTTCTTTTTTAGATTCTTCATTTGAGCTATATAAGCCTATATCATTTAAATAATAGGCTCCTCTTTCTTTAAGGATTTCAAGCATAATATTAAATATTTTTACAGTTGTATTAACGTCATCTAAAGCTCTATGAGCTACTTCAACTATTATGCCTAATTGTTTAGCAATCCTGCCTAACTTGTAGCTTTTGAATTCAGGAAACAATTCTTTGGCTAATGATAAGGTATCAATATAGGTATAATCAAATTCATATCCTAAAACTCTTGCATTGTGTTTTAAAAAGTTAATATCAAATGAAGCATTATGAGCAACTAATACACAGTTATCTATAAATTGCAAGATCTTTGGAAATACAGACTCAATTGTTTCAGCATCTGCTACCATACCATCTGTTATGCCAGTAAGTTCAACTACATTTGCTGGAATTGGTTTTTCAGGATTAACGAAACAACTAAATTCATCTATTACATTTCCATCTTTGATTTTCATAATTCCAATTTCAGTGATTTTTTCTGTAACTGGAGTTAATCCTGTTGTTTCTAAGTCTAAGACACAGTAAGTAGTATCAATAGTCTGTCCTTTATCATTTATTACAGATGATTGCTTATCAACTGCTAAATATGCTTCTACTCCATAGATAACTTTCATGTGTGGATTATCTTTACCTAGTAAATTGTGTGCTTCTGGGAAAGCTTGTACTACTCCATGATCAGTAATAGCAATGGAGTTCATACCCCAATCCATTGCTCTATTTATAAGCTCTGCAGCACTTGAAACCGCATCCATCTGACTCATTTTAGTATGCATATGTAACTCTACTCGTTTATTTTTAGCATTATCATGTCTTTGGACTTTTTTTATTCCACTTGTTTCTACAATAGTATTGGCTATAATTTCTGTTTCATTTGAATAGTTACTATAACTAGCATTGCCCACAATTCTAACACCTTTGGCATTGTTTAGCCTTGCTAATACGTCAATACCTTGCTCTGGTTTAAGAAAAGATTTACATGTAATAGAATTAGTGCCATCAAAGACATCAAAAGATACTAAAATTTTACCACTACGTAATTCCCTTGAATCAACATTCGTAATATCTCCTTCTATAGCAACTTTTCCCTCATCAGGAGATATATCTGATATCTTTAAGATAGCTTCTTTTATATTAGAGCTTCTTCCTAATATTAAATCATCCGAATTTTTCCCATTTGAGCTATTCTGGGTGTTCTCCTTTGAATTTGCTAATCTTCGAGATAAGTTATTTTCTTCCTTTTGCTTTTCTTGATCTTTTATTATTTGAATTTCTTTTGCTTGCATATCATCCATTAGCTTTTCAATTTCCTCGTCGCCTACATCGTCAAAAAAAACTATATTATAAGAACTACCGTATATGTTCTCAATACACTTACCTATCTCTTTATCATAGTTATTAGATTTTAAATAGTTTGAAATTGTATTTTTAAACTTGAACTTGATATCTTCATTTGATACTTCAAACAAACAATTATTTAATGTGGCTCTTAAAACAGGAAAACTATCTGATAATAAATCTATAATATCTGGCATTTCTTCAGTAATTGGTTTCTTAACAGTGCCTTCACTATATTTTACAGTAATAAAAGAGTCCTCCAAGGCAAATCTTTTCTTTACATATTTATTTAGTATTATAATTTGCTTTATTTCTATATAATCATTTGAAGTAATTTTCATATTAAGGGTTTTTGTTTCTTTATCTACAACTACCCCCTCCACAAAAGCCTCATTTAAATTGCTTTTTGAATTTAGTTCTGTGAAAATGTCTTTAATTCTTTTCATATCTTAAAACCCTCTTATCATATACTTTTCTTCATTTTCTATACACATAATGTAGTATGCCTATAATAAAACCTAAGGCTGCCAAGGATGTCCAACCAAAACCATAGTCAAATAACGGTAAATAGGCATCGGCATAAGTTAATATTGGTTTAATAGCTTTATACTCCTTTATAGGTTCTGGTAATGCGTTTATGAAATCAAACATGGCAGGAACTATTGTGAACCCAATAGTCCATTTGTAAATTATTTCATTCTTCTTTATTATTGGAGCCATCAAAGATAATATTATCAAAACTATTGCTAAAGGGTAAGAGAACATTAGCACTGGAATTGATAGTTGTATTATTTTATTTAGCCCGAAATTAGCAATAACAAATGACACTATTGTAAATAGTATTGCATAATTTCTATAAGATAATGATTTTGGAAATAATACAACAAACATTTCTGAACATGAAGTAATAAGGCCAATAGCAGTTTTTAGACAAGCAACTGTTACTATTGCTGCTAATAAAATCTGTCCAAATAAACCAAAGTAATAATTACTTGCCATAGATAGTATTAGTCCGCCATTAGAAGCAGGGCTTAAACTACCTAAACTAGTTGAACCTAAATATGCTAGGGAAGCATAAATAACTGCCATTCCTATACTTGCAACAACGCTAGACTTCATTGTTTCTTTAGCAATTGATTTGGGGTTTGATATTCCTAGTTTTCCAATGTTTGATACTATAACTATAGCAAATGCCAACCCAGCTAAAGCATCCATAGTATTATATCCATCTAAGATTCCAGTAGTGAAAGATCTACTAATATAGTTTCCTTGTGGTGCAAAATCACTTGCATTTCCCATAGGCTTTATAAAACAAACAATCAATAAAATTGATAATAGTATTACAAATGTTGGATTAAGATATCTACCTATCCAATCTATTATTCTTCCTGGTCTCAATGAATAGTAAAGTGTGAATATAAAGAATAACAAAGAAAAAACAAATAATCCTATACTATAATATTCAGTACTAATAAATGGATGGATCCCTACTTCAAATGCTACTGTTGCAGTACGTGGTATTGCAAACAATGGGCCTATTGTCAAATATAACAAACAAGTAAAAAACACTGCATAAGCAGAACTTACAGGTTTTGCCATATCGTATAAGTTTTCACTTCTAGAAATACCTGATGCAACAACTCCTAGCATTGGTAATCCGACACCAGTTATTAAGAAGCCAATTGTGGCTCTTATGTAATTGCTTCCAGCTGCTTGCCCCATTTGAACTGGAAAAATAATATTACCTGCTCCAAAAAACAATCCAAAAAGTAGTGAACCTATCAAAATATTTTGTTTAAGCGTTAGTTTTTCTTCCATTTTTTGTATCTCCTATATCTTTTTTTATTAATGCCCTCTTATTATACAATAAAATCCTTATTAATAGTGCTATTTCTGAAATTTTCTGTTAGAATATATTAATGGCAACTGATCAATAAAGGAGAAATCAATATGAGTTTAATAAAAGGAGAAATATTTTTAACTTTAACTGCTATTATTTGGGGGACATCATTTGTATCCCAAAAACTAGGAATGGATTATCTAGAACCATTTACTTTTGGTGCTGCTAGATTTTTATTAGGAGCCCTAATACTAATTCCAATAATTATTTATTTAGATAAGAAAGAAAAAACTAATGACAATAAAGCTGAAACAAAATCTAATTACAAAAATAAAGATTTAGTAATAGCTGGCTTGATTTGTGGCGTTGCATTATTTTGTGGTGCTTCCTTACAACAAATAGGGCTTATTTATACATCAGCTGGAAAATCAGCTTTCTTAACTACCTTATATATAGTGTTAATCCCTATTTTTGGCCTCTTCTTGAAAGAAAGGATTAATGGTCAAATCTGGATAAGCGTTATTCTTGCTACTATAGGTTTATACTTTTTAAGTATTAATGAAAATTTCACTATGAGAAAAGGAGATGCTATAGTATTACTTGCTACTGTTTTCTGGGCAATTCAAATTATTGTGGTTGGTAAGTACGCATCAAGAGTTAATAGTTTAAAACTATCTGTCTTCCAATTTGTAGTCGCAGGTATATTATCAATCATTTCTGCTTTAATATTTGAAGAGCCAAATCTTAAGACTATTATAGATTGCGCAGGCCCAATATTATATACAGGAATAATGGTAGTTGGAGTGGCTTATACTCTTCAAATTATAGGTCAGAAAACTACACCACCAACTACTGCTTCCATAATTATGAGTACGGAGTCAATTTTCGCAGCAATAAGTGGAGCACTTTTTTTAAATGAAATCATGTCATTAAGAGAGTTGTTTGGAAGTATTTTAATGTTTGCTGCAGTTATCCTAACACAAGTAAAATTTCCTGAAAGAGAAATTAGAGACGTCAAAGAAGTTAATGAAGTTAATTAAGATAGTTTTACCTACATTTCTGCTTGTTTAGAATAATTAACCCAAAATAAAATAGGTAGCTCAGAGTAAANGTCTAAACTACCTATTTTGTCTTATTATTTACTTATACTTACTACCCATTCAAAACCAGAGTATACGCCATATTCTTCTGAAAAATTGCCCATATTTATGGCAAATGCAGCCTTAAGCTCTGAGTTCATATATATTAGGTCCTTACCTTCTTCTACATCTCCAAAGGTATTTACATAAGGAATCTTCTTTTCATAGACTACTTGATCTTCATAAGTAATTTTTACTGTCAATTCATCTCCAATTTTCACTCCATATTCCTCGAATAATTCTCTTGGAATACTAGTCCACATGTTTCCATATGGTTGATCAATTACAGTCATAATTCCATGTATTGCATCATCTTTTATTTCTGGTTTTTGATAATCTATAGTCACTACTTCTTTCGGTAGTTCTTTACCTACCTCTTCAAAGGTTATGGCACCTGATGCAAGCCTTGCTCCAGTATATGCATATACATCTCTTCCATGAAATGTATAGGACTTTTCAGAGTCTTTTAATCTATTTACAGCTTCATCTATCTCTCTAATTTCTGCTATTCCATACTTTTCAGCAACTAATGTAAGTGTACCATTATCTGGTGTTACAAAATATTGGCCAGCTTCTGTTTTTAATACTACAGACTTTCTATCTGTCCCTACCCCTGGATCGATAACCGATACGAACACTGTTCCCTCTGGCCAATATTCAGCAACTCCACTTAACCAGTATGCACCTTCCCAAATGTTATACGGTTCAATTTCATGAGTTAGATCAAACATCTTCAGTTTCGGGTTTACTCCAAAAGCTACACCTTTCATTGATGCAACAGCATCATTTTTTACCCCAAAATCAGTCTGAAAAACTAATGCCGAAGTATCAACACTTAATCTTGTTTCTTTTACTGCAGGTTCTGCTTCTGCAAAACTTGAACATAAAGTCGGAGTCATTATAAACGATAGTGTCAATAAGAATACTACAAGCAAACTAAGTAAATTCTTTTTACCTCTCATATCAAATCCTCCTAAAGTATATTTTATATAATTATAGCACAAGATTTCTATTTAAGGTAAATGTTACCAAATATTATTAAAGACATCCTATTAATTTAATACCTTTATTGACTTGTCAATATTTAAGGTATAACATAATTATAAACTAATATTATAACTTGGAGGTTGAAAATGAAAAGCAAGACAAACTGTGATAATTGTGTATATTATGATTTTGATGATGAACTTGATTATTATGTATGTATGATGAAGTTAGACCAAGATGAAATGGAGCAATTCATGAATTATAGATTTGATAATTGTCCATACTTTAAACTTTATGACGAATATAAAACCGTAAAAAAGCAAAACTAGCATGTTCTTTGGTCATTACTTTTTGATTACCTTTAATTACAGCTATCTTGTCCATGGACTTCACAAAAGCAAATTCCTTGTCAATTTGCTAGCTTTTGTTTTCATTTTTTATAATCACCGGCCTTCACCGACTAGTTTACACTCATGCTGAGCGAACTATAATAAAAGCCCGGCTACTAAGTAGCTAGGCTTTACTTTAAAAATCTAATTATTCTTTATCATTTTCAATATCATTTTCAACTTTATTGTTTCTATAGATAAATACTCTTGTTCCGTCACCCAATTCCGATTCTTCTATTTCTTCCCCATTAATAAATGCAGTTCCATCACCATTTACTTGAATATCCAAATTTTGTCCACCTGCTGCTACCCTATATTGATTTGCAACTTCGTTTAAGGGAATGGCATCATAATCAAATGAGTCTATTATCGGTACAACAACAATTACACTAACTTGTGTTGCATCTATTACAGAACTATTAGATTGTGCTCCAGTATTAATGTCGCCCCCCTCTACTCTATTGTTTTTTAAAGTTTGTTCATTCTCTTGTTCTACAGAAATTGTATTGGAGTTATCTATAATAAAAGTTTTACTAATAGGATTTTTGAAACATTTTTTTCTACTTGGAAATAGACACCTTCCTAGGGACTGCATACTAATAAAGTTTTCGTCTTCTGTTTCTGTTACCCAATAAATATTACGTGGTTTACACATAAAAATACTCCTTTCTTGTATTTTTAGTTTCGCATAGATTTGCTCAACATATTTATCTTATTGTTTAGCAAGATATACACTATAACTCATAAGTTGGTTAATATTTAAATTTTCTTATCAAGTTTTAAT
>JGI24712J26585_10002243_pt1 | contig 15953 bp, 17 predicted proteins | sample BioPla3DNA2_FD_26585 | JGI IMG/M metagenome (IMG submission 26585) | reverse complement strand
TATCTTCACCAAAAAACGCTAGCTTATAAATTATTTTAAGATATAGACATACTATATCATCAATCAAACCTTGAATAGAAGAATCTTCGTCCAGCTCACGTCTAAGTGATTCTATAAGTTCTAGATGATTCTTAAACTCTTCTAACGGATCATTACAAGCATTAGTTTTATATGCTGGGATGTCACCAATGCGCATTAGTGTTCTACCCTGCCACACTTCTGTTAGTTCATCGACTAAATCTACAATATCTTCATAAAATTCTTCCATTGTAATATGTACAAAATGTTTGTTTGTGTTTAAATGTACGATATGCGCAAAATTTCTAGTAGTGAATATAGTACCTACTAGTTTTTGCATAACTTGTTGCTGTAACAAAATATCATTGTCGGCAAACATTATAATTGTAGCCTCCTTTAAATATCTTTTTCTTCCTCTATTTTTGTAGTTACATTAATTTTTTCGTCAAGTGGAATTTCATATTCTGCATTTTGTTCTTTTAGAAAATCATAGAAATTAATATACTTATTAGTTTGTGTAGACATGTGGATATTGCTTACCTACCTTTCTAAGCTCCTGTTGGTGCGGGTTGTTGTGTTGCAACTTGTCTAATATTTCTATTTTGTCTGCTATATGGGGCATTGGCACTTCTACGCATTATATTGCGTGCAAATAATAATATTACCCATAATATGGATCCTGTTATACCTACAATCATTAGAGGTGTTAATGTAGATGTTAATGCTAACCATATAGAAGCACTAACAGCAAATGTACCCAATAAATCTAATGCGTCTTGTGTTGTTTTAATAAGCATGTCTAATAACTGTGTCTGTTTTTCAGGATTAGTTGCTTCAAGAATAAAATTAGGATTTTCTGTTTCTTTAAGTATAGATGCAATATCAAATACTTCTAATATTTCTTCTTTAGTAATAATTTCTTGAAATGTTTTTTTTGCTTTGTTTGCCATCTTTACAACACGACCATAAATTTTAACAAATAGTTTTGCAAATAAATATATCACTCCAGCCACACCCACAGCAACTGCGGATATTTTTAATGTACTCCATACAAAAGATACAGTTGCTTTAAACCAATTACTAGAAAAAATTGTACCTATCATACTGGTTAAAGAAGCAACCATAGTAGCACCCGAAGCCCATTGCATTATAGTATTAAAGAGCCCCGTATTTGCAGCCGCAAATTGTGGGTTTCGATTTGCTGTTATATTTGTTACATTTTTAGCAGTTTCTTGATTTTTATTAATATATTTTTTTAAATCTGAAATATTATTAATTCCTGCTTTTTTTAAAGACAATGCTAATTCTTCTGCATTATCCTTAATTTCTTCTTTGCTTTCTATATCATTAGTACTCATCCTATTTACAAATTCTCTTTTTTCTTTTAAACTATCTAATGAGTTTCTATAGTATAATAGTTGTTCGCTATTCATGGCGTTACACACTCCTTAAAAAATAAAAACTGATAGCTACAATACTATCAATATTTGTTCTGTATGTAGATGGTGTTTTAAAAATTATTACATCATAGTATTTTTATAAAATATTTTTAGACATAGAACAAACAATGAAGCAAGTAATAGACCAATATATTAAAATTATTAATCATAACGATTGGGGGAATTTAAGTGCAGTATTGGAAGTCTCCTTACAGAGAAAATCAGGACGAGCGTATGTATCGAGAAGAGGTAGAAAATACTTGGCACGATATACCTGGGTCGAAAACAGAGTTTAGACTCAGTCAGCCTGGTATGCGTATGTATATAGGTGCTACTGTATTAATAAATAGAGGTAAAATAAGTGGTAATGTTTATGAATACAAACCTATGTTTCAGTTAAGATATTACGATTCGAGACGAGATAGTAAGGCTTTTAGTTTGTTCTTAAACACAGCCAATGCACAATTTTTATCTACAAGTTTTAAAATACTAACCGAAGACAGTACTATAATATCTTTCTTTAACAAATCTGATACATCTGGTTGGTATGTTAAACAGCAGTATAAAGGCATTAAAGCAATGTCTACTATATCTTTATCAAGAAATTCTTTTTTAGAAATATTTCCTGAAGTAGATGAACGAAAATTACCTGCTTATAAATTTAGATGGTGTAAAGACGATCAGGAAGTTATTTGTATATTTACTAAAGGTGAACTTATAACATTTTTAAGTAGATTAGACGGGTTTATTAATATGTGTCCAATGTATGTTAATATATTTGAAAATGAAATACTTAAAATGAAGCTTAGTTGCTATACAGATCAAATAGCCGCTGTTCAAAATACAGTATTTACATTAAATGAGAAATTTGAAACTATGTTGAAAACTGTAGAAATGTCGAACGAACAGATTAAAAATCATTTCTCAACAACATTAAATTCTATACTTACTGTATTAACACTTACTAAAGAAAATAATATACAAGATACTAAAAATGTTTCGAATGAAGAACTTGTAGAAACACAAAACGTTTTGTTGTACAACAATATAGAAAAAGACGATGAAAAATTTATTATAGAAAAAGAAGATATAGATTATATGTTCGAACAAGCAGAAGAAGATAATGTGGTCGATACTGATGCTTTTCCGACTATAGAAGATAAACGTCCAGAAGATATGTTAATTACAGCAACAGAACAACCGCATGGTTATTTCAATACACCAGATATGTATGTAAATGCTCAATTGGAAGAACAAGAAATATTAACAGCAAAAGTAGAAAAAATAGAAGAGGAAGAACCTTCTTACCAAATAGAATCTATAGCAGAATTTATTGGTGAACCTACAGTTGAAGAAACAATCCCAGAAAAATGGGAAATAGATAATTTTACTAAAAGAATAAATGAAAGATTTAAGTTAGAGTTTACAGATGCAAAAGAACCACCTAATAGTAAAACTATGCCTTTTGAACAAGTGTATCCAAAAGAAATGCATAAATTTATTACATCCGAAACAGAAGATGCTGTTACTATAATGTCGTGTGTTGCAGAACAAGAAGATATTATTAAAACTATAAACCTAGATGCTATATTAGAAAAGCTATCCACAGTAATAGACCCAAATAAAAAATATACAATAGCACATCATCTAATAGATACTGGTATGTTTACTAAAGCATATATAGCAGGTATGCTTATTAATAAAGGACGTGTTGGTATACCTGTTAGCTCAATTATATATGCTACATCTGTTTATGCTACAGCATACGACCTTATTGCAAAAGGCGAAGACCCCGTTAAGATAGCTAATGAGTGTGGTATGCATATACTACAATGTTTTGTTGAAGCCCCAAATATTTCAGAAAATAAAAGAGAGTTGTATCAGAAGTATTTTAAAGCTATTGCTAGTGAATTAACTGGCCACAATGTTGAAAAATTTGATAAAAATATGTTTGCTTTGGATAAAATGTTATTGAGAGATGCTTATGTTTATAGTGCTTTTGATTTTGAACTTAAAGAACTAACAATGGAAGAAAGAGCAAATGTAGCTAAAGCATTAACAGACGTCTATATTATGTTGCATTATGCAGAAAAAGAACATATGGCTTTTAATGCACAAACATCTCCAAATTTTGCTTTATATTTTATAGTTAATAAAATGATGTATAGATTCGCTAGAGCTATGTTAGTTAATTTAATTAGATGTAATAAAGATAGTCTTGAAATTAAAAATGCTATATTATTTAATATGTACGATATGAAAAAGTTTTGTCAACGTATTGGTTGGGTGGAAGAAAAATATAGAGATGCAGTATTAACGTTCTTTACGCTCAATGAAATTGTTAAAAAATATGTAGACCCAGTTATAGATACGGTTGAAATGGATACATTAATTCCCAATACACATATATATAGAGGACTGCCATGCAAAGAGATAATGGATGCTATTTCAAAGATAGATTAACTTGGTGGTTTAATGCGGGTCAATTTTATTATAAAGATGTTATTGAAGGTTTAGCATATACTTTTGTTAATGTATTATATGAAACTATAGATTTTTTATATAATATTGAAGATAATAGTTTATATGCTATGTTACATGTTAACGAAGAAAGCATTAACATACCAGGCATTCCAAAAAGTAAAAATGAAGAATCTATAAATATTATGCAACAATATAGGCAATCTTTACTTAATTATAATTGGGATTCTGTTTTATTATATGTGATAGAACATAAAGATAGGTTTTATAATATTCCAACAGATGTTAGATATTTTTTAAATTTTAAAGGTAAATTATTAGAACAGCGTAAAATAATTTCCAGTAGATTAACCAAAGAACAAATAATAGATAAGGTTAGAATAACTAATATACTAGAAGCTTTAAAAGAATATGGTATTACAAAAACACATTGGATATATAGAATATTTATTAATCATTATTATGGCAGTTGTTACGATCTTTTATTTAGTCCATTATTTACTTTAGTTAATATAGGTAAAGATATAAGTAGAGATATTAAACAAATTTCTGATATACTTGCGTCTTTGGATAATTTACCCAATACATCGCAACGTAGCATGTTAGTTATTCTAAAGGAACGGATAAGGATTTTTGATGAGTTGGGAAGTATAGTATTGGATGTTATTATAAATAAAGCAGAAAATAATAACGCATTTAATATTAATAAAACATTGATAGAAAAAGGAATACCACCAAAACATAGATATATATTAAACGATACTATGTATTGGTTGTGTTCTAAAGGCTGTTTAAAAAATACATATACTGTATATGAAGAAGACAAACATATTTTAAATCTATTCTATAGCTGGCAACCTGTAGGTGTTAAGTTATTAATAGATTATCCTTTTAGTTAAGAGAGGTTTTTTATATGGGTCGAATAGTGCAGCGTATACCGTTTCCACACCAATCATTCGGACCCTTCATATCATGTTTAAAAGATTATTTTAATGATGTGGTTCATCCCTTTGAGTATATTGTAGTAGGAACGTATCAAAAAGCAATTCAATTAATAGAACAACATAAAAATATAGATACTTTAACAAAGCACGGGACATCTGCGCCCGTGCTTGTATTTACACCGCAATTAACAGAACCTGTAACGCCATTAGATTTTGACTGGAAGTATTCTAATTTATCCCCATTTATGGCAAAGTATAATCAAAAACCTATTTTTGAATATGAAGATAATATATTTAGCATAGTTACTAGAAGAATGTCGGGTACAGTAGATTTTAAAATCTTTACAGCATCTATGATGGAAATGCACGATATTTATTTAGATGTATTAGATGCTTTTAGAGGATTAAATAGAATTACTATTATGTCGTTAGTTAAACAGTATTTAGTTATATCCGATACTATTAGATTATACGAAGACGATCATGAAAGACTCGCTATCAATTGGGAAGATACTACAATGAAAGATATTTATTTTCCTGGTATTAATAAAGACAAATTTTATATACCAATGAAAACAATACCCTTCATGACATTACAGTCGGTATCGGATTCGTCTGCTTTCTTTGGTGGGGACGGGTTACCGGAATATTCTCTACAAGGTAGCTTAACATACGAATTAGAAGTTCCCGTATTAATAGTACTTGAAACACAAATAGCTTTAAATGGTATAGATGTGGATATAGGAACAACATACGCCCCAGATGTTACAGATGAAGCTAACCATCCAGGACTTGAAGACAGCGACCATAATCCAATTATTCCTGGCGATGATGGCGATGTTATTATAGGCCCCACTGACGGTTATGGGGATCCTAAATATCCAAATCAAAAAGGTTTTGTTGGTATTAGCGGCGATGAAGATAGTCAGATGATTAATATTATGTTTGTTGATAGGCAAATGGACGACGATACTATTAAAACAGAAGTAGGACGTGTTCTTAAAGAATATAGAGTTGAAGTTGTTGTAGATAATACTACATTATCTTATCCTTATATTATACCAGACATACCTTGGGTTGTTACAAAAGAAAACACTCTAATATATATTAAAAATAAGTATCAGGTGAATTGGGAAGTAGAAGATGAAAACTCAGTAAGAATGTTGGACGGCGAAACATATACTAATACTACATTTGAAATAACATTATTTCAGTTTAAGGAAATGGTATGTGGAAAGGGCGGGATTAGATAATGCGAAACTTTTTTAAAAGAATATTTAGTGCTTTAGATTTTACTAAAGACGCTAGTAAACATAAATTATTAACAAGAAATGAATATGAATACGATAGAGCAGTTAGGCGCATTATACTACTCTATGTTAGTATTGTGTGGTTATGGTTAATACAAGTAGCAGTACGTATGTATATCGATACATTAACAATAGACGATAATTATACAAATCTTTGCATAGCAGTAACTACAATGTTGGGTGCGTGCTATGCGTTCTATTTTACAGATAAGACATCTTACGTACCACCTGCGCCCGACAACTTTCCTGAAAATTAAAATTAAGACTATTGAGGATTATCATTATGCCCGAAATGTTAAATTATATAAAAAATATGAAAGTAGTAAAAAGTAAAATGGAGATTATAGAAGCGGATGTTCCTAAAGAAACTGGACCTGTGCCGTGGGGGGATACTACTTCGCCTATAAACAATGTTCCCAAAGAAGCTAAAATTACTGGTGTTAAGCCTATTAGTAATACTAATGTAGAAACACAGCGAAATATACAATTTAATGAAATACAAGCCCCCAAACCTGTAGATGTGCTGAATACTAGTAAACCTTATAAATTAACAAAAGATTATGTGGTATCTATATTAAAAGAATATGAAAAAGAACAGATATACAATAGAACCACATATGATAAAAAAACAGTTAATGCGTACGATTTAGTTGGCTGTATACGTAAAGTATATTATGCTATTAAAGGCGTAGAAGAAATACCTAATCCCAATTCATATCCTTACGGTGAATTAGTAACATCTATGGGAAATGCAGTACACGATATTTTACAAAAAAGATTATCATCAGATTCGGATGAAGTAAAGATTAGAATTGAAAACGCTTTTGATATTGTTATTAATGTTAGAACAGACATTCTTTGGAATTCTGAAGTTATTGTTGAAATTAAAACTAAAGACGTAGTACCTAAAACAGCAGAGCCGGAACACGTTGTTCAGGCTATGATATATGCATATCTATTAAACAAGTATCACGGATATAATATACAATTAGTACAAATACTTTATGTTGCTAGAGGTAAATTGGATATTGCTGTTATAGATATTCCTATTACAGAAGACTATATGTTTAAAGTTGGTAATAAAATAGAAAACTTTACTTCGTCTTTAATGACATATGTAGAAAAAAATTTACCACCACCTATGGATCATATGTATGTTAATACAAAATCTTGTTTCTTCTGTAACTATAAACATGAGTGTCAAAGACATCAAACATTTCAAACACTAAGTTGAGGTAGATTATTATGTTACATATTCTAATGACTAAACCTTCTAATGATGCTAAAGCTTTTTGGAGAGTAATAGATCCCGTCGAAACAAATACATTAATAAATTTATATGTAAAAGGTACGGACCAAAGCTGGACCTATAATGGTACTGATGTAATTACACTTCCTGAGATGCCTGTTAGTGAAGTTTTAGAGTTTATGCAACTACACAAACTATTTAAAAATGTAACAGATTCTTTTCATAATGTGCATTTACATATTTATAATGATTGGGTTGGAGTTGTAACAAACACATTAAAACCTTATAAAGTTACATTTATAGATGACGTACAACAAAATTATTTTAAGCCTTTAGAATTAACATATACTATTAAAGAAGAAGAACTTATTAATAAAGTTGTTCTATTATGCGATAGAGTAGATATGTTATATGAAATGGACGAATATATAAATGCGAGTTTTGAAGAAGCATATTTATTAACCCGACGAACAGATATGATGACTTTAGTAGCTGTAGATTATTTATTAAAAACATTAGCATTTACTGTAGATGCTCCATATCATTATATTACACAAAATCTTATAACATGTGAACCATATACGTTGTTAAAAGTTAAAAAGGTGTTGTTATGAAATGTTAGACGATTTAAATAGATGTGCATTATTCCACGCATCATATGGTGAACAACCGTTTAGAATTGATAAAGACGAATTTTTAGAAGAAAAAACTTTAAAATTTTATGTTCGAAATATAGAAAGATTAGTTCGAACATCACCAGAATACAAAACATGGATTGGTTTTGTACATAATGTTATTGGATCCAACTTTAGTTGTTATCATACAGGAGAAGTTAGTGGTACATGTTCTATTCATTTACACCATCATCCTATAACATTATACGAATATGTTCTCATTGCTTTAGAATCTACTAATAAGTTTGATACTTTCAATATAGCAGAAGAAGTAATGGCATATCATTATTATAACTATGTGGGATTTATTCCATTATGTTCTACGTCACATGAAAAATATCATTCGGGTATATTAGATATACCTATTAATTTAGTAGAAGGTGATTGGGGATATTTTATAAATAAGTTTGGTAATGCTGTGCCTGAACATATTCTAAATAAAGTTACTACATTAGCTACAGTAACTACTGATACTACCAATGAAATGTGGTATATGAAAGAACGTAATTATGTAGATGTTAATAATGCAGAATCTACTGTCATTGCAGGACACACTGTAGTAGATAATAGATACAGTATTAAAAAGGATTGGGGGTCTGAAGATGTGGATCTATAATTTTTTAGATTTGCTTGTTAATAATTTTGTTGTATTACTATTAACTATATTAGGCGTTATACTGGGATGGATTGCTATATCCAATCTTTTACAAAAGAAATATGGACCGGGGGGTATCTTTACATTTTTTAGTGTAATTGCTCTATTCTTCTCTGTTTTGCTTGGAGGGAAGAAGGATAATATTAAAGGACAAATTAAAGAAATAGATAAACAAATAGATGAAAAGAAAAAAGAGTTAGACGAATTACAAAAAGAAGTAGAGGCTAATAAACAAAAACAAGAAGAGTTAAAAGAAAAAGAAAAAGAAGTAGAAGAAACATTAACAGAAAAATTAAAAGATGCTGAAGAAGTAAAACCTGTGGAGGTCAAAACAGATGAAGAAATTAGTAATGCTTTCGATTTTGCTTCTAAGCATAAGTAATGCTTCGATATGTTTTGCTATAGGGACTCCTATACAAGACGGTGTTATAGTACCTAAAAGTACAATGGAACATACTGTTGTGGGTGAAGGTTTTTATTTAACTAAAGACGAAGCTACGGATGTTGCACAAGGTATAGAAAATTTAAGAGCAGAATTAATTACATTAGAAAAACAACGAGATGCTTATAAAGAAGCATATGAATCTCAACAAGACATCACAAGCGACTATTCTAAATTATTGGATGATATGTACAATAAATATGAAATGCAAGTAAATATTGTAAAAGATATTATATCTTTATATGAACAAAAAGATGTATTGAGACAAAAACAATTAATAGATGCTAAAAAAGAATTAATTACACATAAATCATTAAACATTGTATTTGTAATTACTATTCTTTTAATGCTTTAACTATTGGGGGTTTTTAGTTTGGCCCAAATTAGAATTGAAAGACCGGATGTTGTAATATATCCTGCACTAGTAGAATGTAGAGCATATGTTTATGATTTAAAACCCGACGAATATATAGATTATTTTTGGAGTGTAAGTAGACCAGAGATTATAGAAGAAATTATACATACTAATTATACAGGCCGTTATGTATTTAGAATTTTTAATGATAGTAATATGGATATAAATTTAACTGCTATAGTATATAAGTATGATATGGAATTTAATAAAGTTACAATAGAAACGTTAACAGAAACTGTAAGACTATACGACGATACATTATGGGCGCCCTATAGATATGATGCTTTACCTAGAGCGGACGATTATGATAGCCAATACGAATACGATAATGAAATAGTTGTAGAGCCTTTAGACTTTAGAGTATGGCAACCAGAAAACGGTATATTTGAATTACCTTACTATACACCTGTTATAGTTTATGCTAATGGTGGCATTGGGCCGTATACATATTCTTGGGAAATAGATGCTATGGGATATGAAGAAGCACCGCCTCATAGTATGTTTTATAGAGATAATATATGTAGTTTAGTATTTCCAAGATCTGGTCTCTATACATTATTAGTTACAGTAACAGACAGTAGAAATGTATCTATAACTAAAGAAGTTGAAATACGTGCATTATCAGAAGAACACATATCTTCATATAAATTTGACGTGCCCCCAAGAGCATCTCATTACGACGGTTATTTCTTAAAAATACATACTTGGTCTCCTCCTAAATTTATTATGATGAAAAATAATAATTATTATGTAGGAAAATATCATATTAAATTCCATTTAGAAAATTCTACATTATCTATGAATGATATATTGGCTCAAGTTAAAGCTATTGTTAATAAAACAATATCTCCAGATCAAATGTGGGATAGATATTATGCCAGTGAAGGATTTAGCTTTTATGCTAAGAGTAGTAGAGCCGCAGTATATTATGGTGGTCGAACTACATTGCAAAGTATATATTTAGATAAAGATGATTTTGTATGTTTTAATTTAAGACTAACTTCAGACTATCCTATATCATCCGCTATATCTAGAACATTACAAGCATTCTCTTGGGTTATTACTATGAATGATTTAGATTATGAAATAGTAGATATAGATAGGAAATATGAATTTAAACCTACAGCACATTCAGATATAGTATTAAACGGAATGAAAGAGTATCTTGCAGATTTAGTAGCTACCAAATATGCTAGAGTGGAATTGGATGAAAGATACGAAGCTATACAAACAGATATAGATATCTATTTAAGTAAATCTCATAAATATGAATATAATGGCAGTATCGGATATCCTACTATCGATTAACAATTCTTTGAAATATGTGGAGAACAAATAATGTACAATAATTATCATTAGGGGGATATTATGTCAAATCTTTATCAAACATTATATGTAGAAAAATATAGACCCAGAAATATATCTGATGTTGTTTTAGATAACCATACTAAGGATACATTTCAAAATTTTATAGATACACAATCTATACCACATTGTTTATTTGTTGGGAAGCCAGGAACGGGTAAAACTACTATAGCTTTAATACTAAAAGATACGGTTATTAAAAACGATGGAGATTTTTTATTTCTAAACGCATCCGATGAACGTGGTATTAACAGTATGCGTAATATTGTATTAGATTTTATTAAAGTACCACCATTTAGAAGCCCCCATAAGTTAGTTATAATGGATGAAGCGGATAGCTTAACAGACGATGCTTGGAAGATACTTAGAAATCCTATGGAGAATCCTGAGGTTAATGTAAACCAACAAACTAGGTTTATATTTACAGCTAACTATATTAGTAAAATACCAGACTTTATGCAGAGTAGATGTACTGTATTTGAATTTACTTACCCACCCAGAGATTATGCTTTAGATAAGACTAGAGAAATATTAGAAAAAGAAAATATAGAATACGATGAAGAAACATTAACTTCTTTATTAGATAATCTGTATCCAGATATTAGAGCTGTAATTAATATGATACAGAGAAGTAATATTAATAATAAATTAATATATAAAGCGCAAATAAGTTATACTAGAGAGTTAGTAGATAAAACTAAAATGTTTTTATCTTCATTGAACAGCGCAGACAATACTAATGTTGTTATGGGTTCTATAAGAGAGATGATACATAATTTAGATGTAGATCCAATCGAAGTGTGTAAAATACTTTTATTAGAAATGGAACTATCACCAATTATGTATATAGTGATTAATAGATACATGAATACATTCAATAGTGTAGCAGATAGGAGTCATCATTATTGTGCTATGTTGTATGAAGCATTATTACAACATAAAAGACTTGGTAATTAAAAAAATATTAATAATTTGTGTGTGTTTTATTATGACGCACATAGAATATTTTTTTGGATTTGGAGGATCTGATAAAATGCCCATGATAATTAAACCCAGTAGTAGCAGTGGTGGAGGAGAAGGCGGTGGAATTAGTTCTTGGAATGAATTACAAGATAAACCTATATCTACTGTAATAGATATTGATGATGCAGTTAGTAAAAAGCACGAACACGATAATTCTACCGCTATTGATTTAATAAGTACAGATAATAATAATAATTTTTTATGGAACGGTCAACCTTTTACTAGCGGAGTAGATATGAGTCGTTACGACTCTGATGATGATGGTATTATAGATACAGCAGCAACACTACAGGGTTTATTAAGCACAATAACAGAACTTAACTATTTAACAAACGCAAATAGCAATATACAAGCACAAATAGATTTATTATCCAATATTGCTAACTTTACTGGAAGTGTAGATACCAAAGCAAATTTAAGTAATATAATAGATCCTAATGTTAATGATATGGCTATAGTATTAGAAGATGAAGATAATAATGATACTACTTCTATATATATGTTTGATGGCACATCTTGGATATATGCTGGAGAATTTAAAGCAGAGTTAAGAGATTTTAATTTAAATCCAATAGATTTACGTACAGAAATTACTGGTATATTAGACGAAAGCTTAATAGATTCTACATTAATAAGAAAAACAGAATTTTCTAATTCTATAGCTTCAATAGACGACGCTGTTGATAAAAAACATAGCCACTCTAATATAGCAGCTTTAAACAATATAAATATAGATAGTGAAGGATTGCCTTTATGGGGCGGTAATGAATGGCCCGGTAGTGGTAGTGGTATAAGTTCTGTTAGTTGGACAGATGTTAATAATAGACCAAACTCTTTAGTTACAGATATTGATGATGCTGTAGATAAGAAACATAATCATACTAATAAAAATATATTAGATAATTTAAATGAAACATTAGATGGAGATTTAACATATAAAGGTTTAAATTTAGCTATAGGAGATATGAAGAAAGCTATTTACGATACAACAGATACGGGCATTGTAGATAAAGCAGAAACATTACATAATCTTACTGCCAGTATTGTTGAATTAAACTATGTGGGCGGCGTTACTAGTAATATACAATCTCAAATAAATGCGTTATCTAACGTTGCAAACTTTACTGGAACTGTAACTAATTATAGTGATTTAAGTAATATTAGCAATCCAACTTCTAACGATATGACAATTGTTATAGAAGATGAAAATAACAATGATAGTACTACAATTTATATATACAATGGAACGAATTGGGTTTATGTTGGTGAGTTTAAAGCAGAACTAAGAGACTTTGCTTTATATCCAATAAATCTCAACACCGAAGTTACTGGTATATTAGATGAAAGTTTAATAGATGCTTCACTAATAAGAACAACGGATTTTACTAGTTCTATAAGTGATATAGAAGACGCTGTAGATAAAAAACATGAACACAGTAATATTAATACTTTAGGAAAAATTACAGAAACTTTAGATGGTTTACCATTATGGAATGGTTCTGAGTGGCCTGGTACTGCGTCATCCTTGGAATGGAGTTCCATTACAAACACACCTACAGCATTAACAAAAATAACAGAAGATGTAGATGGTAACCCATTATGGAATGGTACAGAATGGCCAGGTGGTTCTGGTGGAGATGCGTCTATAGACTTGATCATAGCATTAAGCTAAACAGGTTTTTTATTTAATTTAGATTGGAGAAAAGGTAAAAATGGCTAGTACATTTAAAAATTTTAAAAAAGAGCTTACAACTACAGAGGAGACTATTTATATATGCCCAGCCAATAAAGTTGCAATTGTATTAGGAATACAAGCAACAAATGCGGATGGTTTATATGAAGCGGACTTAAATTTAAGTTGGAGTGATGCTTCGGATAGTAATACAAAAACTCCACTTCTTTTTGCTACGCCTATTCCTCCTGGTTCTGCTCTTTCTTGCATTGCTGGTAAACTAACTTTAGAAGAAGGAGATACTATTATAGCTGAAGCGTCTACAGATAATGCCGTTACATTATCTGGATCGGTGGTGGAGATGGATGCTTAGGGGGTATATCGGCACCCGTCCTGTCAACCCAACGAAGGGCGTGCTGACTCTGGCTGAACATCGGGAGTGGGTTGCCCGTGGGACAGTAATAGTAATCGGCGTGCAGCATAAAGGCACTGGTACTACAGATGGATGGGATTTACGACAAGTTTCCTTACTTGGAGATGTGAATGATGGGGCATATGTCAGGGAGATAACCCGGACATCCGAATACTTCGACACCCACCCGTCTTACCAATTCAATGACTGGACGGACGCCGCAGGCAATGTTTTCTGCGAAGTGCCAAGGGCCTACTGGTGGAGAGGTATGTTGCCTGACGCTATTGACGGCACTACTCCTAGATGGACAATGCTGCTATCACCCAATCAGATTCCCGGCTTCGCTGCGAGTCCCGGAGCTTTCAAGCGAGCCGGGGTGTGGCTAGACAAATTCTATTATGGCAAATATCGTGGGTACAACGCAGGGGATAATAAGGTCGGGAGCCAGCCTGGCAAGACTGCCTGGGGCAATGTGACTTTTAATGATTTCAGGACGTATTGCGCTAATAATGGTGAAGGGTATCATATGACTAGTCTTTTTGAATGGCACGAAATATTAGGTCGCATGGTGATAGAAAGATGTACTTTTCAACTTATGCCAGCAAATGTAAGATCCGATCAATCTGTTTGTATATATAGAGGGATCAACGATTTTTGTTTTTCTGGTACTGTACAATCTGAATGGATGGATGGTATAAGAACATCTAGTAGTACATTTGAAGTGTGGGACGAAGCAGATGGTATATATCAAAGTATAGGAACTAGACCTAGTAGATACTATATTATGAGTCTTAATACAGCGGGGAATTTAAATTTCTTATTTATACCAAACGTTACAAATTCTTCATCGACAGCATGTATGATACCGAATTATGCCAGTGGTGATAGCGGTTATGTTTGCTACGCTTACTTCGACTCGGGCCTCGTGTATTCTGGTGCTTTCTATTCTAACTTCCACGGCAATCCGTCCTACGGGAGCAGCAACTTAGGCTGTCGTCTCGCGAAATGGTAATTTGCGCTTTGTTTCTTTGTCATTTGCCTCCCCGAGCGATAGCGAGGGGAATTAAAAAATGAAAGATAACGCAAGAGAAAAAATGTTCACAACCAAACAACATAATTTACCTATTAAGACACATTTACAGAAAATGTATTCGAAATTTTTAAGAGAAATAATACAGTGGCCTAAAGTATTTAAACCTACACTGGGTGTAGATGTTCGTGAAACGTTTGCTGTTTTAAGAGCTAAAATTAATCATGCTGTGAAAGTTCATAAAAAATTAACAGCTCTTAGAGAAGCTGATGTTGCGCTCGATAATTTAAGAGATATTTTATGGACCGCTTTTGATGTCAAATGTATTAGTGAAGGACAATATGGTTTATGGATAGAAGATATTACTGTTTTAGGTAAAATGTTGGGTGGTTGGATTAAAGACGTATGGGCTTCCGAACAAAAAAGCTCATAATTAAATTCGGGCAAAGACTTAAAAAACGCGGTTATGTTTGCTACGCTTACTTCTACTCGAGCAACGTGTATTCTGGTGCTTTCTATTCTAACTTCAACAACAATGCGTCCAACAAGAACAGCAACATAGGCTGTCGTCTCGCGAAAAGAACACGGCAGAGAAGTGGGTTACGACTTAACTTCCAGTCCATCAATTTCGGAGTCTTTGTCCCTCTTTAGAATTTTAAAATTCTAAGGAAAACATCAACTTAAAGGGACCTCAAGTAAATACAAAATGTATTAAACGCGGTCCCTTTATTACTTTTTTGGAGATGTTGAATGCCTCGCTCTTTTAATGGTCTATGGACACAAATTACGTCGTGGAATAATCTTCTCTTAGCATATAACAACGC
>JGI24712J26585_10002239_pt1 | contig 15969 bp, 14 predicted proteins | sample BioPla3DNA2_FD_26585 | JGI IMG/M metagenome (IMG submission 26585) | reverse complement strand
AGCGCCTGCAGGTGCCGCCCATGTATTCGGCAGTTAAGATAGGTGGCAAAAAGCTATATGAATATGCCAGGGAGGGCAAAAGCATAAAAAGGCCTGCCCGGAAAATACTCATAAAGGAGTTAGAACTGCTCTCCTTTGATGGTACGGAGGTCAGCCTTCGCATCGTTTGCTCAAAGGGAACCTATGTGAGAACCATATGCCACGATATAGGCAGGCTTCTCGGATGCGGGGGGGGCATGTCCGGGCTTATAAGGATGAGGTCCGGTGTTTTTGACATTAACCGCGCCCTGACAATTGAGGAAGTAGAACAGGCGGCAAAAAACGGTGAGGCTGCAAGCCTTTTGCTTCCTGTGGACACACTGTTTTTGGAGTTTGGGTCTCTTAAATTGGATAAAAAAGAAGAAAAAAGATGCCGAAACGGCGCTCGGATAAATAAAGCCGGTGTAGTCCAGGGCAGGTACAGGGTATATTCCGAAGATGGAGAGTTTTTGATGCTGGGAGAGGTGCGGCCTGACGGGCAACTGGTGACGATCAAAAACTTTTTTGAGATTAAATGAGGTACCGGAAGGGGATACCACAGGTATGAACGAAGAAAAAAAAGTAATAGCTTTAGGATTTTTTGACGGCGTACACAGAGGACACGCCACATTGCTGAAAAAAGCCGCAGAGATCTCGGAGGGCCTGAGGGCAACCCCTGCGGTTTTGACCTTTGATGTATCTCCCGGTCGTCTTGTTTCGGGGGAAAAGGTTGAGCTGATTACCTCACCTGAAGAGAGGGCAGAGATAATCAGACGTTATTTTGGTATTGAGGAGATAATCGTCCTGCAATTTGACCATAACCTTATGCATATGCGTTGGCGGGATTTCATATCATGGCTGGTCCGGGATTTTTCTGCGGTCCATTTTGTCGTAGGTTACGATTTCAGATTCGGCTATAAGGGTGAAGGAAATTCTCAAAAACTTGCGGAAAAATGCGCCGAGCTTGGGCTGGGCTGTGATGTTATGCCCCAGGTGGCTATTGACGGTATCAGAGTAAGCTCAACTTATATCAGGGAGCTTCTGTCAAAAGGAGATATGGAAAAAGCCAGAGAGTTTCTCGGGCATCCCCACTCCCTGACAGATATCGTCAGGTTTGGTTATAAGCTGGGCAGCAAGATGGGTTCTCCTACGATAAATATGAAATTTCCCGAAAATGTACTCGTTCCCGCCCATGGAGTTTACGCTACCACTGTACAGATAGAGGATGAGGAAAAGATTCATTATGCCGTGACGAATATTGGGGTGCGCCCCACAGTCAGGGATGAAAGCGAAGCGAGCGTAGAGAGCTATATTTTGGATTTTAACAAGAACATATATGGGAAACGGGTCAGACTGGAGTTTCACAAAATGCTCAGGCCGGAAAAAAAGTTTAAATCTGTAGAGGAGCTGAAAGAACAGATTAAAAAAGACGCACATGAAGTAAGGAAATACTTTAAGCTATAGAATTAATGAGCTACCCGTATTGGGCGGCTCATTGGCTTTAGATGAAAAAGTGGCCTCAGGTGGCTGATATAGAAAGATTTTATTTTAAAACAAAGGCACAGCACAATGGAATTGTGGTGTGTGACTGCAAATCCATTCAGACAGCCAATCAATGTATCTGAAAGGGCAAAACAGGTTTGTTCACTGGACATTAATTGACACAACCGGGAGGTACAAATGCACAGAAAAACAATATATGCGGACTATGCGGCCACAACACCTGTATCTGAAGAGGCATTTTCGGCTATGCTGCCATATTTTCTCCAAAGCTTCGGCAATCCCTCTGCAATATACTGCTATGGACTGGAGGCAAAGCAGGCGGTTGAGGAAGCAAGGCGTAACATAGCCGGTATTATCGGTGCCAGAGTCAATGAGGTGTTTTTCACCTCCGGTGGTACAGAGGCGGACAACTGGGCATTATATGCCACTGCCGAGGCGAGAAAATCCAGAGGAAGGCATATTATCACCACATCCATTGAGCACAGCGCCGTTTATTACCCGGCGCAGAAGCTGGAGAAACAAGGCTTTGAGGTTACATATCTGCCGGTGGATAAATACGGACAGGTTGACCCTGAGGAGCTTGAAAGGGCAATAAGGGAAGACACGATATTAGTCAGTATTATGATGGCCAATAATGAAATCGGCACCATATTGAATATAGAGGGGCTCAGCGGGAGGGCAAAGGCGCACAAAGTCCTGTTTCATACGGATGCCGTGCAGGCAGTGGGACATATTCCGGTAAATGTGTCGGAGCTGGGAGTCGATATGCTTTCTCTTTCGGCGCATAAATTTGGAGGGCCTAAGGGCGTAGGCGCCCTGTATATAAAGGTGGGAAACATATTGCCGCCGCTGATTTCAGGCGGTGGCCAGGAAAAGGGGAGACGCTCCGGAACCTCAAATGTGCCAGGGATAGTTGGCATGGCCGCCGCTCTGAGAGAAGCCGCTGACAAAATGGAGCAAAATATGAAAAAGACAGCGGCACTGAGGGACAGGCTCATTGAAGGGGTGCTGAAAATCCCTTATGCCAGGCTGACAGGGGATCCGGTAAACAGACTGCCGGGGATAGCGTCTTTTGTATTTGAAGGCCTTGAGAGCATGCCCATAGTCAGCAGTCTCAATGAGGAAGGGATATGCGTAAGCTCCGGCAGTGCCTGCAGCGCCGGCTCAGGAGAGCCCTCCAGGGTCCTGAAGGCCGCCGGATATCCCGATGAGCTGGCGGGAGCGTCCCTGCGGTTTTCCCTTAGTGAGCGCAATACTCAGGAAGAGGTGGATTACATAGTAGAGAAGCTGCATACGGTCCTTGAGACACTGCGTTCAAAGAAAAATGCGTCCATGGGTGCCGTATAGTTCAAGGCGCGGTCAAGAATGAAGAAAGCCCAAGGGGCATGGATTACAAAAATCCATGCCCCTTTAACATGCTGATTTAATAAATGCCAGCCGGTGGGAATTGATATCACTGAAGACTTAGATTTGCCCTTTTCATGGCGGCCCTTATAAAGGCGGCAAGGGGTACGGCAACGATGACCGCTATCACGCCGTTGGCAAGTGAAGCGATGGCCTTTGGCGCCAGAACTGCGAGGGATGTGTCTATATCCAGATTGTATACCAATCTGTTTTCAATGTAGGATTTCCCAAGATATAAAATAACATAAGCAACAGATCCTAGAGCGCCGCCCAGTATGTTTGATGCCGTATTCCGGCCGTTTTTGCCCCCGGCAAAGGCAATGCTGCCGGCTATGAAGCCGATGAAAAATTTAAACACCAGTGTAAAGGGCGCGGAAGCGATATATTCCGGATTTAACAGGTCGAAGAAAAAAGAGCCTATTCCGGCAGAGCAGCCTCCTAAAAAACCGCCCATAAGCAGTCCTGACAATATGCACATTATGTTTCCCAAATGCAGTCTTGTATTATCTATTGGTGTTGGTATGGGAACCGATACAAGGGAGGCTGCACACACTGCTGCAGCCAGCAGACCTGCAATGGTAATCCTCTTCAGAGATAGCCGCTCCTTCAACGATATTCCTCCATTTCTTTCTTTTGAAAAAGTATAAGGCAAATCTGGACTTTATGAAAGAGTCAGTATTGAATTATTAAATGGGACCAGATTGCAAATTTCCAAAAAGAAGGTCAACGGCATTTTTTAAATCCTCCTTCTCTGTGCCTGCAAAGCCAAGGAGCAGAGTGTTTCTTCCCCTGTCCGATTCTTCCGCATAGAATTCGGAGAGTCTGTAGAGTTTGATTTTATTGGCCTCCGCTCGTCTGTAAACTTCCTCTGCCAGGGCCTTTGGCATGGTAAGAAGGAGGTGGAGTCCCGCGGTATCGCCGGAAACGGTTATATCAAGGGCTTCCAGGTAAGGCTTCAAATACTCCAGAAAAAACTCCTTCCGCCGGCGGTAGAGGGTCTTCATTCTGTTGATATGGCGGTTTAGATATCCGCCGTCTATAAAGCGGGCAAGAGTATTCTGCTCAAATCTGGAGACGGTGGAGGAGTAGGAGGACAGCATATCTCTTGTATCCTTCAGAAGGACCTTCGGCAGAACCATATATGCGATTCTGATGGAAGGGGCCAGACTTCGTGAAAAGGTGCTCATATAAATGACTTTGTCGCTGTCCATACCCTGAAGGGAAGGGATGGGCTTTCCCATGAGATTGAACTCACTGTTATAATCATCCTCAATAATATATCGGTACTCATATTCATTAGCCCAGCTTATGAGCTCCAGGCGCCTTGCCACCGGCATGATAATACCCGTGGGGAACTGGCATGAGGGTGTTATATAGGCAATATCAGCGCCACTGGCCGACAGGCAGGAGGGAGACATGCCCTCATGGTCAAGGGGGATGTAAGAGAGTTTTCGCCTGCCGCCCAGGAGAACGGCTCTCGTTTTCCCGTATCCGGGGTCTTCAACGGCAAAGGTAAGTTCATGGGGTATAATGCGGTTTAAAAGCATGAGAAGATACTCTATGCCCGCGCCTATGACTATTTGAGAGGGTGAGCAGTCCACGGCCCGAAACTCGCGAAGATACTTGCAAAGGCTTTCCCTGAGAGTAACATCTCCAGAAGGGTCCCCTATTGAAAGGAGGGACTGTCCTGAATATAAAACCTCCTTGCCGAGCTTTGCCCAGGTTTTGAAGGGAAAGGAGGATGTATCCACGGTATTGGTCAGAAAGCCATATTTAAAACGAGTTTCGGATGTCCGGGTTTCGGATGCCGGTGGTTCAATTGGGGGTTCTTTTTCAGGCAGCGAAAACTCTACAAAGGCTCTTGATACATAATAACCGCTGCGCGGAGCGGAGTATATATATCCTTCCTGCAAAAGCATTGAGTAGGCTGTTTCAACAGTATTTAAGCTTATCATTAAATGAGCTGCCAGGGATCTTTTTGAAGGCAGCTTTTCATCGGCCTTCAGCCGCCCGCTTTTTATTTCATTGCATATAAAAAGATATATTTGCTCGTAGAGGGGGATTTTTCTGTCTTCCCGTTCCAGATTTATAGTGAAGTTATTCATATACTCTCTTAGAAAATGCTTATATTCTGCTGCGAATAAGCCTCAGGGCCCTCTGTTGCTTGGTCAGAAGATCCGGCATCAAACCAAAGGCTTCCATGATTTGAGAAGAGAGATTTACCAGCGCCTCGGTGTTGCCGAAGAGCAGCTCAAAACCGATATGATAAAGAGACTCACTTTTGCCGTCACAATGTATGCTGCCCTCATCAAGAGTAAGCTCGATACGAACCCTGTCGGGCATATACAGTGTTGTATACAGGCGCTTATACTCTGAGGAAAAGCATACCTCCAGCTTTTTGTCTTTGACAATTTCGGATAACTCCTCAGGAGCTGCCCTGGCCTGCAAATCGGATATAACGGTTTCAGGAGTAGAATAATAGCATGTCCACTGACGACCCCTGAAAAGACCGGGATGCTCCAAATGATCGATTGTGCCGTGCTTTAGGGCGGCCACATGATAGTTTTCCCATTTCCTTATCCGGAGGATGTAGTTATTTTGATCCAAATCCCAGTCGGGAGTATCCAGATATTCGGAAAAGGTTTGTCTGATGACGAAATCATCCTTATAATACCGGGTGAGAATCTCGCTGTTTTTTATTTTTTCAAGGGTGTATTTATCCGAAACGAGCAGTTTCATATCAATTTCAACAGACATACTGACCTCCATAACCAAAAGAATTGGATAATTATTATTTTATACCAGCTTTGCCTTGCTGGCAATTATTATATTAAAATAATAATATACTCCACGGTTTGACCAAATATTACCAATGGCCATTATATAATCCTATCGTCCGGTATTAAAGACATAGGAGGGGATGGCGTTGATAGTGGACAAGGTATGGGAGAATGTGGAGAGGCTCACCGGAAAGGTGCCAAAAAAGCTGTTTAGGGGTTTAAATGCGGCATTTCAAAATCCAGTAATGATACGTGCTGCCGAGTATGCGGCCAGGCTTGTACTCGGCTTTTTATTATCATCTGCAAAAATATTTGGTAATTACGCGCCCTTTGGAATTGGTTTTATTGCCGCTTCGGGAGCGGGGCTCGGCGGGCTGTTTGCCATTATAGGCGCAGTTTTGGGGGCTGTTGGCTCCGGAGGCTTTGTATGGGCCACAAAATATGTTTCCATCTGTGTGCTGATATTCTCGGCTGCCTTTGTCTTCAAGGACACAAAGCTGTATTCAAAGCGCTGGTTTATGCCCTTTATAGGAGGATTGATGACCGCCTGTACAGGCTTTGTGTATGCAGCCGATGCGGGCTGGAGTATTTCGGCAACGGCTTTCTATATAATGGAGACGGTTCTGGCCGGCGGGAGTGCTTATTTTTATCTGCTTGTCCTATCCCCTGGGAAAAGCCAGGAGGAAGGCTATCGTAAAAGAATCAGCCTGCTGATTCTTCTGTCTACTCTGTTCATTTCTCTTTCCGGACTCAGGATATTCAGTTTTATCTCAACAGGCAGAATCCTGGCGGTGACAGCGGTCATGACCGCAGGCTACAGGGGTGGTATGACATGGGGAAGTGTGTCCGGAATTGCCTTTGGTATATCCATGGACGCGGCATCTGCCTCTCCGCCGTTTTTTACCGCTGCATATTCGATAGCGGGACTTATATCAGGGGTGTTTTCAAATGGCGGAAGGCTGATTTTTACCATAACATATATTCTTTCCAACGCAATTGCGGTCCTCTGGGGCTGGGACAGCGTATTCAGAGAGGCTATACTATATGAGACATTCATAGCATCCGTGATTTTTATACTGCTGCCTTCGTCGCTGCTCATAAGCTGGAAAGAGGCCTTTCTAAAGGAAATGAGTTTTGACGGGGCAATAAAATCGAAGGAGTATATAAGAGCAAAGGCGGAGCGGGCGGCCAGGGCATTTCGGGATATATACGAACTCCTGAGGCATTATGCCGAGGGCGGTAAAAACGATAACGATATATCAAGCGTATTTGATATGGCCGCGGACATGACCTGTCGCAAATGCCGTATGTCTGTTTACTGCTGGCAAAGAGAATATATAAACACCTTTAACGCCATGAATGATGCGTCAAAGCCCATGATGCAAAGGGGGATGCTGCTGGAAGAGGATTTCCCCTCCTATTTCAGAGATAAATGTCTGGATATAAAAGCCTTTACATCCGCAGCCAATATGGAGCTTAAAAACCTGTTACTGAGGGTACAGTTCAGAAACAGGCTTAAAGAAAACCAGGATATTTTATACAGACAGTTTTTGGAGATGTCCTCGGTATTGAAAAACATGGCGGAAGAACTGGATACCACATCGGAATATGAAAGGGAGCTGGAGAAAAAGCTCAAGCTGTACCTGAGAGGTATTGGGGCGGATATTACCGCCGGTGTGTTCAGAGATAAAAACGAACGCCTGCATATAGAGCTGGAAGGCAGCGGCATTCACGATTTGAAAAAGGACAAATCATATCTGGACAAGCTTTCCGCGGTTGTGGGCAAAAGGCTGTGCGAGTCGGAGAGGAACAGAAAGGGAAGACTTCAGGTTTTAGAGGCTGAGCCCCTTGCCGCATCTGTAGGGATAGCTTCCATCAGAAAAAAGAACGCCGGAGTCAGTGGAGACAGCGGCACATATTTCAAAACTGAAGAAGGTATATTATGCGTATTGCTGTCCGACGGCATGGGAAGCGGAATTGAAGCAAAAAGAGACAGTGCTTCGGCAGTTAAAATTCTAGAGAGGCTGTTAAAAGCGGGAGTGCCTGCGGCGACGGCCCTGAGGATTCTCTCTTCTGTAATGCTTTTAAGAGGAGAAGAGAGCATTACTTTGGCCACTGTGGACCTCATGTGTATAAATCTTTTCAGCGGCGAAACCCAGATGTTTAAATATGGTGCGGCGCCCTCGTATGTTAAAAAAGGAAAGACAGTAAGGAGAGTATCCGGTGAGAGCATAGCCGCCGGTATCGACGCCGCTGGGCTGTGTACGCCGGACCATATTAAGGTGAAGCTTGAGGCGGACAGTTTTGCCGTTATAGTAAGTGATGGAGTTGTTTCAGGAAATGATGATGTGTGGATTGCCGAAACTATAAAAGATTACACCGGTGATGATGCCAAAGAGCTGGCACGGGATATTTTGGAGAAGGCTGCCCAGAAACACGGCTGTGAAGACGATATGACTGTTCTCACTATCGCAGTTGAAAACAGGAAATAACCATGGACAAACTGTTGAAAATGATAAAACTCTGTCTGCTGTTGATAGCTGATGCATTTGTTTGAATATTCCAAAATCAAAACGGTTAAAATGCCATTAAAAGGTTTTGGAGCGTGGGACATGATTAAAGGTATATCAAAACAAGTAATTATCGTTAAATCACCCGATCCCCAGCTTTTCGAAAAAGCGATATTTATTATAAAGGATGGGGCGTTTCTGAAAAATAACACTTCACAGGATGATATTTTGAAGGAAGCGCAGAAAATAGCAAATAACTATGTAAAAAACAATATACTGAAAAGAAAATTCAGATTACCTGCGCCGGTATACGCTGCGGCAGGAGCGGCATTTACCGGTATAGCCTGGCTGTGTGCAAAGCTGCTATGATTGTGGGCATAATATTCCCAGTTTTAGTATCATCGATGATGGAATTCCACATGTTTTCCAATTTAATAAATTACAATGGCAACGGGGCGAAGAACCGCCCCGTTTTTATAATGCCTCTTACAGTGCGATGGATTTGTGGCGTATGTCCTCAAATCTATTCAGGCAGTCAATCAATGCATGTGGAAAAGAGCAAATTTGCTCTTTTCACAAACCCCATTTATTCAGTGGATATTATGTATTTTGTAATGCTTTAAAAGAAAAAGACAACAATATCTATTGTATTCTTTTGGAAAATGTTATAGAATTATGAATAGCATAATATTTATAATTCATTGGAGAAAAAATTCATGGATATCCTTATAAAAAACGTCAGAACGGTTCTGCCGGACGATGAGAAAATATTCACTGTCAGAGAAAGCAATATCTATATACAAAACAAGTGCATAGCGGGAATAGACAGCGAACCAGAGGGCTTTTCAGCTGAAACTGTCCTGGACGGTACCGGAAAGCTGTTGATGCCCGGTCTTGTAAACGGGCATACACATGCTTATATGACTGTTTTTAGAAACTACGCCGATGATTTGGCTTTCACCGACTGGCTTTTCGGCAACATATTACCCTTGGAAGACAGGCTGCTGCCGGAGGACGCATATTGGGGGACTATGCTGGGCTATATGGAAATGCTCAGGACGGGCACCACATGCTCCCTTGATATGTATATATTCCCGGACGAGGCTGCAAAAGCCCGGCAGGAGTGTGGTATAAGGGCAGTTATGAGCAGGGGGCTTACCGGCTCCTCGGAAGACCCGGGCGGCGGTGAGCGGAGACTGAGGGAAGCCGTTGCAGAAATTGAAAAATGGAAAGGCAGCGAGGGCCTCTCTTTCATGCTTGCCCCACACGCGCCATACACCTGCGATCCCGGGTATCTTCGAGAGGTTGTCGCCACAGCTGACCAGCTTGATGTTGGACTTAACATCCATGTTTCGGAAAGCCAGGATGAAATAAATCAGATAAATGAAAAATATGGCTGCAGTCCAGTAGAATTGCTGGATGAAGCAGGCGTTCTGAAAAGCAATACCGTGGCTGCTCACTGTGTATATCTCTCTGACTCGGATATTGAAATAATGGCGCAAAGAGGCATAAGCGTTGCCACAAATCCGGTGAGCAACCTTAAGCTGGGCAATGGCTTTGCTCCCATGCAAAAGCTGCTTGCCCGGGGGATTAATGTTTGTCTGGGCACGGATGGGGCGGCCAGCAATAACGCGCTGAATATGTTCCGTGACCTGAACTATCTGACCCTCTTGCATAAAGGGACCACCCGGGATGCCGGATTTTTAAGCGCATATGAAGGGCTGAAAATTGCCACGGCTAACGGCGCCAAAGCTCTGGGACTCGGGGGAGTAACCGGCGAAATAAGAAAGGGAATGAAGGCGGACCTTATCCTCCTGGACATTGAAAAGCCCTGGATGAAGCCTGAAAACAATCTCATTTCCGCTCTGGCATACTCGGCTAACGGTTCTGAGGTGGATACGGTACTTGTGGACGGGAAAATACTATATAAAAACGGTGAATATATGACTATAGATTCCCAGAGGGTATATTATGAGGTGGAAAAAATATGCCGCCGTTTGGGAATGAGACAATAAACCAATGAATAAAAACGAAAAGGTGTTAAATAATGTATCGAATAAATGACATATCCCTTGCTCCTCAAGGTGAGAAAAAAATTAAGTGGGCAAAGCTCAATATGCCCCTGTTAAGTGATATTGAAAAAGAGTTTATAAAAACCCAGCCTTTCAGAAATCTGAAGGTTGCCCTGTCAGTGCATATAGAGGCGAAGACCGCATGCCTGTGCAGGCTTCTTAAGGCTGCCGGAGCAGAGCTTTACGCGACAGGCTGCAACCCGTTGTCTACCCAGGATGATGTGGCCGCCGCTCTGGCAGCGGGAGGCATAAATATATTTGCTCGCCATGGAGTTTCTGAGGAAGAGTATGAAAGGGACCTGATATCCGTTCTTGAACCAGGCCCCAATATTGTAATAGATGACGGCGGTGACCTTGCCGAATTATTACATCGGAGAATGCCTGAGCTGATTGAGAGTATACTTGGGGGCTGCGAGGAAACCACAACGGGGATAAACAGGCTCCGTTCCATGAAAAGAGAAGGGGTATTGAGGTATCCTGTTATAAAAGTTAATGACGCAAAATGCAAATACCTGTTCGACAACCGCTACGGGACGGGACAATCGGTTTGGGACGGGATAAACAGGACAACCAATCTGGTAGTGGCGGGCAAAAAGGTGGTTGTGGCAGGCTACGGATGGTGTGGAAAGGGCATTGCCATGAGAGCCAAGGGGCAGGGCGCAATTGTATATGTGACGGAAGTTGACCCTGTTAAGGCAATAGAAGCGGCAATGGACGGGTTTCATGTGCTGCCAATGGAGCAGGCGGCGGAGATTGGTGATATTTTCATAACAGCGACCGGGTGTAAGGATGTTATTACCGGCCCTGCTTTTAAGAAGATGAAAGACGGAGCAATAATGTGCAACGCTGGCCATTTCAATGTAGAGGTTGATGTGGAAACCCTTGAAAAGCTGGCCACAGAGAAGCAGGAGCAAAGGCCGAATATCATGGGCTACAAGCTGGAAGGCGGCAAGTGGCTGTATTTGCTCGCCCAGGGCAGGCTGGTCAACCTGGCATCCGGAGATGGACATCCTGTTGAAATAATGGATATGAGCTTTGCTATACAGGCGCTCAGCGCGGCGTATCTGGCTCAGAGAACTGACAGGCTTGAACCGGACTTATATCCGGTTCCTGAGGAGATTGATAACGATATAGCCATGCGGAAGCTGAGCGCTATGGGCATTTCAATAGATTTTTTGACGAGTGATCAGAGGAGATACCTTGATGGCTGGCTGACATGAGAAGAATGCGCGATCAGCGTAAAAAATAAATGGGGGAGTATAAAATGGCAGTCGAAAATTTGACTGAGAAAAGGAACAGGCACAATATCGGACTAATTTTCATGCTCAACAATGCGCTAATCAAGCAAAAAAACAAGCAAATGATCAAGTACAATCTGACCTCTATTCAAGCAGACGTTCTTACCTACATTCTCTTCAACTCAAAAAAGGGTGAAATAAACCAGTTGGATATACAGGCCGTATTCAAGCTCACAAACCCCACCGTATCGGGAATAATCGACAGACTGGAAGAAAAGCAATTCATCAAGAGGACCAAGAGCGAAAAGGATGCCCGGTACAGAAAGCTGGTACCTCTGCCCAAAGGCGAGGAGCTGATGGATATTCTGGTTAAGTGTTCCAATGAGGCTGAAGAGGCGTTTGTGTCCGACATGACTGAGGAAGAGCGCAATGAATTTGAAAGACTCCTGAAAAAGGCCTTCAAGACAGTAGAAACATTTTGAATATTTCCCCGATTAAAGAAGCTGTGCCCGGATGAGCACAGCTTCTTTAATCTAAATGGATAAATTGATTATTATAGTGTAAGTAGGCCTCAACTCTCACCAGCCAAAAGACCGCCTTTCCGGCACATGCGCCTGTAGAGCCATAAACAAATAGCGAAATCCGGAATGGAACCGAAATACCATGCCCAAAAAATGCCCGTGTAGTTTCCCAGAAGATTTGTCAGGACAAATGACATGGACACGCGTATACCCAAGTCCAATATAGTTATAATAAGGAAAACCTGCACACGGCCTACTCCGCGTAAAAGGCCACCGGTGGTAATGATAAAGCAGATGACAAGGTAAGCGGGAGATATGGTTCTGAGATATCGGCTGCCCGCCAGAATAACTTCGGGGTTTTTAGATGCATCTACAAATAAACCGATGAGCTGCGGCGCAAATGCCTGCATGATTATGACGACAAATGCGGCGATGCCAAAGCACATAGCTGAAGATATTTGATAACCCTTTTGTATCCGCTTCATCTTACCTGCCCCAAAATTTTGAGCGACAAAGCTGGAGAGTGCAGTTCCAATCGTGTTAAAACACATATATGCAAAATTGTGTATCTTTGAGGCGATCTCATATCCGGCTATAAATGATTCGCTGTAACTGTTTACCAGGCTCTGAATAAAGGTATGGCCTATCGCGATACAGGATTGTTGAAAGACTGCCGGTAATGATTGCCTGAGCATTTCAGTGAGAACACGCTTTTCGAATAGTTTTGGTTTTTCCTCTGTCTCAATAGCCCCGACCCTTTTGAAAAGCACGGTGCCGGACAGTGCTGCAGCAATGAGCTGAGCGAGAACCGTTGCCCAGGCCGCACCCGCTACCCCCATTTTAAGGGGGCCCACAGCTATGATATCGAGCAGAATATTTAGCAGTGATGATAATATCAGGAAATATAACGGTCTTTTTGAATCTCCAAGTCCGGTAAAAACGGCGCTTGTGGTGTTGTATATAAACATGGGCAGTATGCCCACAGAATAGATTATCAGATAATTTCTGGCATCATTATAAATAGTCGCCGGTGCTCCCAGCACTCTCATCAACGGCCCGGATAAAGCGACACCGACAGCGCTTATAAATATTCCAAACACGCACAGGGCCAATGTGACGGTGTTGACTGCGCTTTTTACCATGGTCATGCGTTTTGCGCCATAAAGATGCCCTATTACCACCGAGGCCCCCATTGACAGCCCGGTGGCTATCGCTATAAATATAAGAGTAATCGGATATGCTGCCCCTATTGCCGCCAGTGCGTTCGAGCCAACGAGCCAGCCGACTATCATGCTGTCGGCAACATTGTACATTTGCTGGAACGCCATACTGAGTAAAAGCGGCAACGAAAATCTCCATATCACCTTCAGGGGTTTCCCCTGGGTCAAATCATTGAGCATATTTACCCCACCTCCCCAAAACAATTATATCTGACCGGTTTTAAGAAGAGTGTTAGCCAGATGACATTTCAAGGTCATGTTATGCCAAGGGGCTGGGAAAAAGCACTTTGTACCAGCCCTCTTCGATAGCCAGTCAGGCTGCCGTCTGGCAGCCTGACTCTGTTAAATTGCTTTTTATGCCCTTTTCCACTTGACGCCTTGGGGGGTGTCCTCAAGCAATATGCCCATTTCCTTGAGCTTGTCTCGAATACGGTCGGCCTCGGCAAAATCTTTGGCCTTCCGCGCCTTTTGACGGGCTTCAATTAATGCTTCAATCTCAGAGGTAAGGTTATCAGACGCGCTTTGTGAATAGAGAAGTCCAAGCACATCGGTGAGCTCGCGCAGGCGTTTTCTGCATTCGGCCGCCATTTCACGGGACGGATTTTTTTCAGTCTTCACATTGATGCTTCTTACCATTTCGAAAATAACGGAGACTGCATCAGCGGTATTTAAATCGTCGTCCATAACTTGAATAAATCGCTCTTTAAAGGTATCAAGTGTTTTTAGATAGTCTGCTTCGTCATCGGTTAATTCCGTTACTGATGAATTACTAGATAAAAACTCAAGGTTTTCATCCGCGGTATAAAGCCTTTGCAGTGCTGCTTTTGCTTGAAGGAGAGATTCCTCGGAATAGTTCAAAGGGCTTCTGTAATGAGCCATCAACATGAACATTCTAATTGCTTCATAGCCATAGGCTTGAGCCGCTTCACGAACTGTAAAAAAGTTGCCCAGGGATTTTGACATCTTGTTATTATCGATGCTTATAAAACCATTGTGCATCCAATACTTAACGAATGTGCACCCGTTTGCTGCTTCAGATTGGGCAATCTCATTTTCGTGATGAGGGAAAATTAAATCCTGACCGCCGCAATGGATATCAATAGTTTTACCCAAGTGTTTTACAGACATGGCAGAGCATTCAATATGCCATCCAGGGCGGCCTTTTCCCCAAGGGGAATCCCAATACGGTTCGCCGGGCTTTGCCGATTTCCAGAGAACGAAGTCTACGGGGGATTCCTTTTGTTCATTTATATCCACTCTTGCGCCAGATTCAAGGTCTTCAAGAGATTGATGGGACAGCTTTCCATATTCTTTAAATTTACCGGTTCGGAAATAGACATCTCCGCCAGATTCATAAGCAAAGCCTTTATCGATTAACTGTTTTACCATATCGATTATTTCGGGTATGTTTTCTGTTGCCTTAGGGTGAATTGTTGCCGGTCTGACCCCAAGACCCTCTGCATCAATACGGTATTCTTCCATATATTTAGCTGCAACTGCATCGGATGAAATACCTTCTTTATTTGCCCGATTGATAATTTTGTCGTCAATATCGGTAAAGTTCTGGACAAAATTTACTTCTAAACCCTTATATTCCAAATAGCGCCGCAACACATCAAACATGATCATTGGGCGAGCGTTTCCTATATGAATATAGTCATAAACTGTTGGACCGCAGGAATAAATTTTAACCTTTCCTTTTTCTATTGGTATAAATTCCTCTTTCTTTTGGGTCATGGAGTTGTATATCTTCACCTTAGTGCCTCCAATTTATCTTAATTATACTGTCTTATTATAGTTGTTACTTTCCCCAGTATCTGGGCCTGACTGCCGTCAATATCATCATAATCGTCATTTTCTGCAAGCAGCCAGATTTGTCCGTTGTTTTTACTCAATCTTTTACAGGTTGCCTCATCATCTATAAGTGCAATAACAATGTCGCCGTGTTCCGCAGTGGCCTGCTTGCGAACAACTACCATATCGCCATCCAAAATGCCGGCGTTTATCATCGAAGAGCCTCGTATTCGCAGTGCAAAATAATTGCCGGAATTTCCTGTGTAATAATCAAGGTAACCAATAGCGTCTTCAACGGCAAGAATGGGTTGACCTGCCGCAACAGTTCCCAATATGGGTATTCCTTCAGGCTGTGTGGCCAATGGGGTAAGGGTTATGGCCCGGGTCTTTCCAGAGCTGCGATGCAGATAGCCCATCCGTTCCAGTGAATTCAGATGGCTATGTACTGTCGAGGGAGACTTGAGTCCAACGTAATCACATATTTCCCTCACTGACGGTGGAAATCCATATTCGGAAATACTGTGCTTAATACAGTCGAGAACTGCCTGCTGCATAGCGGTCAAAGGCTTCATTTTTACAGCCTCCATACTTATTTTATATTTAAAGCAGATATACCGTTATAAATAAATCTCATTTATTGTTTCATATTATACACTTTACGCTACATTCTGTAAACCTTAATGGTTTTTTTATCAGCTGTCAATTATTTTATTTAAAAAAGCGTTGACTATATAGAAAGTTGATGGTATATTGTCATCGCTCTCAGGAGCATCTTGAGAGTATGCGCTCAGGGGAAGCCTGAGGGTGAGCACAGAATAAGGTGTTGACCGGCAATTGAAAAGGGATAAACTGGCGGTTGACATGGTTGGCCTGAGGTGTTAATCTGAACACCTGCCGCGGGAGCGGCGG
>JGI24712J26585_10002226_pt1 | contig 16013 bp, 12 predicted proteins | sample BioPla3DNA2_FD_26585 | JGI IMG/M metagenome (IMG submission 26585) | reverse complement strand
GATTGAAGGAGCAACTGTTCAACTTCAGAAAGAGGGCGCTGACTTTGGAGATTCCGTTACTACAGCAGCATTACGTAGATTTGTGGAATTCATTTCCAGGGAAACAACAAACTAAGAATTTTGGAATTACAAGCTCTTTACACAGGATTTACACATGGTATAGAATATAAGCCACTGAAATATCAAAATATATTTTTGGGCTATTGAAAACACAGCTGTATATAGCTTGTTTTAGGCCATTAGGGAATTTCCATTGCATCTTCCATTAGTTGAAAGAACTAAAACAAGAGGTGTGATTATGTGTGAACAGGTTAAGGTATTGGACATATTTGCTTTTATTGAAGTTGAAGAATGATGGAAACTTAGAAATGTAGGCCTTCATCCTCAGTGAATTTCTATAAATAATGCTATAATTCATAAGTAGTATTATATTCGACCTTATTTGCTTATAAAAAGTAGAGTTTAATACTAGATCCTTTGCTATAATCATTTATGAAAGGAGTGAAACGATGTTAAAAGAACTAAATCAAGTAGTAGAATATATTGAAGAACACCTAACTACAGACATCAGACTTGAAGATATATCCGAATACGCTGGTGTTTCAGATTATCATTTTCGAAAAATCTTTTATTATTTATCTGGGCTAACATTGAGTGAATATATTAAAAACAGGAAGCTATCAGAAGCAAATAAGGATTTGTTAAATAATGAAAGAGTAACTGATGTGGCATTTAAGTATGGTTATGAATCAATGGATGGCTTTACTCGAGCTTTTAAATCCTGGAGTGGATTTTTACCATCGGAAGTTGCAAAAACAGGTGTCAGCAAATCGTTTCCCAAACTCACATTTTATATCGATGTTAAAGGAGGAGAAAGTATGGATTATAAGATCGTTCAAATGCCAGCATTTAAATTTGCTGGTGTAAGCAAAAGAGTGCCTATGCAATTTGAAGGAGTAAACAATGCCATTATAGAATTGGCCAAAAGTATTACGCAAGAGCATAGGGAAGCAATGCATGCTATTCAAAACATTGAACCTTATGAAGTTGTCAATGTTTCTTATGAACATGAGCATAATTTTATGAAAGATGAGGGAGAACTTACTCATTTAATTGGAGTTTTAACTACAGAAGAAGATGTAAGTGAACTCTTAGATGTGATTGAAGTTCCAGCATACACTTGGGCAGTATTCCCTAATGAAGGTCCTTTTCCAGAAACCCTGCAAAAAACCTATTCAAAAACCTATTCAGAATGGCTCCCTGTTTCTGATTATGAAGTGATTCAAGCACCTGGATTTTCATTTACAAAGATGGATGAAGAAAAAGAAAATTATGCCTATAGTGAAGTATGGATGCCTGTGCGTAAGAAAAAATAGTCTTGCAAAAAATGTAAATATTTTGACGGTACAGTCGATATATATCTTATTGGTATAGGAGGGTATATCTTCCAATCTAATGCTTGTAAAAGTTATACTCATTGTATATAGTATGAGATATAGCTATTTTAATTCAGGAAAAGGCAATTATGAAAGGAGCTGGAGGAGGGTATATGATATCCAGAGTATTGAATAATATTAAAAGTATTGTTTGGCCAGACAGACAAATAATAGATGAAATATTCCTAATAAATATTAATAGAGTATTTTATTTATCAATAGTATCAATTATCATCAGACTCTTTTCAATAGTTACCTTCTTAAACAAAGTACCAACTGAATACAATAATGACAATATTTGGAGAGCTGGGCTTGTATTAACTCATTCTATATACCTTGTATTGCTAATAGTCTTAGCTATCCTGTCCTATAAACAAAGAAATGATACTCAGGTAAGCATGATGACTATAGGGACACAATATATAGCCATTATGCTATTCCTATTGATTGGGGTAGTGATAACATCAATAGACCAATTAGTGACCCCAAGTACTACACCATTTACAATCGCGTGTATTGCAATTGGTGCAATATTTATAATAAAGCCTTTACATAGCTTACTAATGTTTTTAATTGCTTATATTATGTTTTATTTTGCAATGGGTATTGTCTTGACGGATTTATCCATTTTGCTTTCTAATAGGGTAAATGGTTTAACTTCAGTTTCCTTAGGCTTTTTCCTATCTTTTATCTTATGGAAATCAAATGTGACAAATCTTCAACTAAAGGAGCGCATTCTTTTACAACAAAAAGAGTTAGAAGATAAGAACAAAGAGCTTCAGCACATTGCAACCTATGACTCTTTAACAGAATTAGTCAATAGGAGATGCTTTGAGGAACAAGTGTCAAATGTGATGCTCTCTATAGAAAGACATGGGGGAGAGGCCTGTTTATTATTAATAGATGTCGATGATTTCAAGACCATTAATGATAAATATGGTCATCCTATAGGAGATAAAGTCCTACAAAGATTAGCTTCTATTATGAAATCACAATTAAGGAGAATAGATATAGTATCCCGTATTGGGGGAGATGAGTTTGCAATTATACTTGTAAACACTGATATTAAAGCTGCTAAGCTTGTTGGAGAAAAACTAAAGAATAGCATAGAAAAAGACACTCTTATCATAGATGAGCAAGAAATAAATATGACAGTATGTATCGGTATAACATCCATAGATAATAAGACCGATTCCTATGAAGAAGCTTATAAGTATGCAGATAAGGCCTTATATATGGCAAAAACAATGGGAAAAAACCAAGTAGGCATATTACTAAAAGAATTAACCCCTCATATTGAATACTAATAGTTCGAAGATATTAAATTGGTAAACTAAGCCAGTATAGTATATACTAGATCTAGGAGGGGATATTTATGGCAAAAACTAAATCTAAATCCTTAATATTTGTAATATTGTTAACATTATTATTAGGGTGCATACCAAGTGTTGGATTTGCAGAGGGCAGTTTAGACAAGGACTTTGAGGAGATTAAGGCCCTATTTGAAATAGGGGATAAGTATGAGGATTTTCATAAGTACGAGTATGATGCTTATGAAGGCAGAAAAATCATTAGTCTAAACTGGAGCAGTGAAAATAGCCACATTAGTGTTAGTATTGATGAAGATGGAAAGATAATGAGTTACTATAAAAGTGACCATAGTAATTATAATCAACCTATTATTTATAAATTCCCTAAAATAACTAGAGAAGAAGGCTCAGAACACGCTAAGAATTTTATTAAGAAAATATTTCCTGATATATTGGATGAAATAAAGCCATTAGATGAGGAAGACTTAAATAGTATATATTATAGAGATGATCTAAGCGGATTTAATTATCAATATGTAATGATGGTAAATGACCTAGCCTTTAATGAAAACTCAGTATATATTAATGTGGATAATCAAACTGGGGAAGTAATTAGTTTTAATATTAATTGGGAAAAAGGCTTAAAGTTTCCAGATACAGAGGGTATAATATCAAAGGATGAAGCAAAAGAAGCATATATAAATAATATCAATTTAGGATTAGCATACAGGATTAAAGAAACAGATGAGGGTACAAAAGTATACATAGGTTATAGTATTTTAGATACTGACAAAACAGTAGATGCAAAAACTAAGGATATCTTGTCTACTTCCTATAAAAATACTTATCCTATATACGGTGCTACATCTGATAGAAACATGGAGAGCTTTTCAAATAAGGAAGCAGATGAATTGATAAATTCTAAAAAAGTAATAAATAAGCAAGAAGTAAGTAAAAAATTCTTTGATGCATTTAAATTAGGAGAAGAGTATGAAGTTGAAGATCACAAGCTTAGGGGAGACAAAGATAAGGATATTTATATATGGGACGTAATGGTTGTTAAGAAGTTCAAAAATGGTTCTAGTGGTGTAAGCAGTAGGATAGATGCCAAAACAGGAGATATCTTAGACTTTTCTGACCCTGGTACTTGGGACGAAGACTTTGAAGAGGCAAAATATAGTAAGAAAGAATTGCTTGAAAGGGCAAAACAAATAATAAAAGGAAATAGCCCAGAAAAGTATAAAGAAGTAGAATATGTTGAGGATGAAAATGATAATTTAAGATATAGTCAAAACAATGTATCTAATTTTCAATTTATTAGGAAAGCAAATGGTATTAGGGTTGAAAATGATGGTTATAGAATTAACTTTAGTAATGCTACTGGTAAGATATCATCATATTATCATGGTTGGAATGACATAGAATTTGAAGCTCCAGACAAGCTAATAGAAGAAGATACAGCTAAAGAAATTCTATTAGAAAATAGAGAATTAGATTTAGGCTATCAAAGATTAATGAAAGAAGATAATAAAGATGATGTCAAACTAGTATATGACTTTAAAGACAAACATTTAATAGTAGATGCTAAAACAGGAGAAGTAATAAATGCCATTGAAGACTTAATTGAAAAGCAAGGTATGAAGGAATATAAAGATCTTGAAAACACTTATGCTAAGGAGCAAGTACAAAGATTACAGAAGTATATTACGCTATTTGAGGGAGATGAATTCAAAGCAAAAGAAGAAATAAGTCAGAAAGAATTCTTCCAATTACTTGCTCAAACTAAAGATGTATATTCATATCAGGATATAGACTATTTATATGAAAGATTTATTAGAGAAGGCATCTTAAAACAAGAAGAGAAAAACATAGATGGAATACTGACCAGAGAAGAAGCAATAATGTATGTAGTTAGATTATTTGGCCAGGAACCATTAGAAAACTTAGGAGATATCTATAAATTAGACTATGATGATTCAGATGAGATATCGAATAATTTAAAAGGNCATATTGCAATCGCTAGAGGTCTAGGTCTAATAAGGGGAGAAGGCAACTTTAGACCAAAGGATAATTTAACAAGAGAAGAGGCAGTTGTTATAATATACAATATCTTAAATAGATAATATAATAGCTCAAGTGGCAAAAATCCCATTATGGTTTCGCCACTTGAGTTTCTATTCGTCAGACTGGGAAAGCAGGCTGATTTTTTTATGTCCTAAAAATTGAAAATATTAAAGGAATAAGATTCTCTTTTTATAATATACATAAAAAGAGGTGGTCAATGTGAAGATTATATATATAAGTACAAAGGTTCTGTATACATTAATACTTATATTTTTATTTATATTGATATGTATTATTATTTTCAATAGCCTGCACCATAAAATCGAGGAAACATATTTACCAATTACTAATAGAATTATTGGAATAGATCCAGGACATGGTGGAGTGGATCCTGGTGCAGTTTCTAAAAGTGGATTGGAAGAAGACGATATCAACCTGGAAATAGCCTTAAAATTAAAGAGATATGTTGAACAAAGTGGTGGAATTCCTGTATTAACAAGAGAAACTGATGAAGGCCTTTATACTGAAAAATCTAGAACTTTAAGAGAGAAAAAAACTGAGGATTTAAAAAATAGAAAGGCACTAATTGAGAATGCAGGATGTGAAGTATTCGTTACTATTCACTTAAATAGTTTTACAACACCAAGATACTATGGAGCTCAAACATTTTATAGTGATAATGTAGCTGATAGTCAAAAATTAGCATATTTGATCCAAGATGAATTTAAAAATGTTTTAGACGAAGATAATAAAAGAATGCCTAATGAAAAAAAAGATGTTTATTTAATAAATGAAATGGATATACCTTCAGTACTTGTAGAAGCTGGGTTTTTATCAAATGATATAGAAGCTAGGCTTTTAAATACTTCTGAATATCAAGAAAAGATAGCATGGTCTATATATGTAGGTATAATGAGATATTTTAATGAACAGGATGATGTTGATAAGAATTAAAAGTGTGGATAAGTTCTTCCTTAAAAACTCTACAGCTTGTCTGTTTTTGTAATTATAGGTGATAATATTAAAATTATCCACTGGCACCTGTGGATAATGTGTATAAAGTGGATAATAATAGCCCGTCTATATAAAAAAGACAGGCTATTAGTTAAATCAGCGATTTTTCAGCTTCCTTTAATAGAGAAATAATCTCCAAATGTTGTGGACAAATATTTTCACAAACTTCACATTCTATACATTGGGAAACATCTTTTGATTTCTCTTTTAAACCTTTGTAAGAGTCTTTTGAATCTGCTACTGTATCATATACATATATATTATTATAGATTTCAAATATTTCTGGTATAGCCACATTAGAAGGGCAAGGTTGGCAATAATCACAACTAGTGCATCCAACTTTTACTCTTTTTTTATAAACCTCGGTTACTTTATCAATTAAAGAAAGTTCTTTCTTTGATAAGGACTTAGGGAATCCTTCGTTAGCAATTTTAATATTTTCTTTTACCTGATCTAATGTGCTCATTCCGCTCAATACTACCTTTACTTCTGGAAGGTCAAATACCCATCGTAGGGCCCATTCTGCAGGACTTCTTTTTATTTCACTACTGGCCCAGATTTCTTGGATTTCTGGAGATGGATTTATTAGTTTGCCACCTTTGATAGGCTCCATAATAACTACATCTAGTCCTTTATCATGTGCATATTTTAGGCCTTCTAGACCTGCTTGCATTTCTCTGTCCATGTAATTTAACTGTATCTGACAAAAATCCCAAGGATAAGCATCAGCAATTTCTTTAAACAAGGGTAATTCATCATGGAAAGAGAATCCTGCATACTTTATTTTCCCATTTTTCTTTGCCTGGTCTAAGAATTTAAAAACATCAAGATTAATAATCTTTCTATATGTTTTTTCGTGTAATGAATGCAATAGATAAAAATCTATATAATCAGTTTGTAGTCTTTCAAGTTGTTCATTTAACAGTTTTTCAAAATCATCATATTCTTTAACTAGCCAAACTGGGTTTTTGGTAGCTAAATATACCTTTTCTCTTAGTCCTTTCTCCTTTAGAAACTTGCCAACGAAACTTTCAGAATTACCCCCATGATATGTATAAGCAGTATCAATATAATTCACTCCGTTTTCAATTGCATGCTCAAGCATTTTTGAAGAAATTTTTTCGTCAATATTTGATAAATTATTATCAAGCGTTGGAAATCTCATACATCCGAAGCCCAACAATGAAGTGTTTAAGCCGGAACTTGTGAATTTTCGGTATTGCATAAATTTACCTCCTTATGTATAATAAAGATGTGATAGGTATAGTACAGACATATAGAGAGCAAACTATTGTTAATAATTAACTTATAGCTTGTATAGAATAATGTCTGATTTTAATGTATTATAACTATAGGAATAGTATATCATAAAATTGGAAGGAGTGATTTAATGTCAGCAAAAAAAACACCACTATATGATGAGCATGTAAAATTAGGTGGTAATGTTGTAGACTATGCAGGATGGGCTCTACCAGTGCAATATGAAGGATTAATTCCTGAACATGAAGCTGTTAGAAACGCTGTAGGTATGTTTGATGTTTCTCACATGGGAGAGATAACCGTTAAAGGTAAAGAAGCTTTAGCATTTCTTGATTATTTATTAACAAACGATATTACAACTCTTGTGGATAATCAAATTCTTTACACTATGATGTGTTATCCAGATGGTGGNGTAGTAGACGATTTGCTAGTATACCGCTATAATAGTGAGTATTTCTATTTAGTCGTAAATGCTGCGAATTGTGACAAAGATTTTGAATGGATCGTAAATCAAAAAGGTGATTATGATGTAGAAATCGAAAATGTTTCTGATGGGGTTGGTCAAGTAGCAATTCAAGGGCCTGATGCAGAAAAAACACTTCAAAAACTAACTGAAACAGATTTATCTCAAATTAAATACTATTATTTCCAAGATGAAGTAATGGTTGATGGAGTTAAATGTATGGTTTCAAGAACAGGATATACTGGTGAAGATGGCTTTGAAGTATATACTGACCTTGAAGGGGTTGTTAAGGTATGGAATTCAGTATTAGAAGCTGGAAAAGAGTATGGTATCAAACCAGCAGGTTTAGGATGCAGAGATACTCTTAGATTTGAAGCTTCACTACCTCTTTATGGAAATGAAATTAGCAGAGATATTACTCCATTAGAAGGTGGCTTGAGATTTTTTGTTAAATTTAAAAAAGAATCAGACTTTATTGGTAAAGAAGGACTACAAAAACAATTAGACGCAGGCTTAGAAAGAAAACTTGCTGGTCTAGAACTATTAGGNAGAGGAATTCCAAGAGAAGGTTATGAAGTTCAAAAAGATGGAGAAAAAATTGGTCATATAACTACTGGATATATGAGTCCAACATTGAAAAAAGGCATTGCTAATGCTCTGTTAAAGCCAGAATTCACTGAAATTGATACAGAAGTTGATGTTATTATTAGAAACAAGCCAGTAAAAGCAAAAGTTATAAAAAGAAGTTTTCTTAAAAACAAGTAAAATTTTTCTAAAAAATAGATTAATAAAAAATAAATAAAATTTTAGGAGGTTTAATATGAAAGTTGTAGAAGGTTTATATTATTCAAAGGATCACGAGTGGGTAAAAGTTGATGGAGATTTCGCATATGTTGGTATAGCTGATTATGCTCAAGATCATCTTGGTGACATAGTTTATGTAGAACTACCAGATGTTGATGATGAATTAGAAAAAGAAGATTCTTTTGCAGCTGTTGAATCAGTTAAAGCAGCAGCAGATGTTTACCTACCAATAGGTGGAACAGTTGTAGAAGTTAATGAAGCTTTAGAAGATGAACCAGCATTAATAAATGCTGATCCTTATGCGAATTGGATTATAAAAATCGAAATAAGTGATAAATCAGAATTAGATGATTTAATGTCAAGTGAGGAATATGAGAAGTTCTTAGCTGAGGAGGAATAAAATGTTTCCATACATTCCACATACTTCAAGTGATGAACAAGAGATTTTACAAACAATTGGTCTAAATAGTATAGACCAATTGTTTGATGATATACCTGAAGATTTGCGTTTGAGAAAGCCTTTAAATTTCCCTACATCTAAGAGTGAACTAGAAGTTAGGACTTATCTAAAGAACTTAGCAGATAAAAATTGTTCATTAGATGATTTAACATGTTTTCTAGGTGCTGGAGCCTATGACCACTATATTCCTAGTGTTATTGACGCCATAATATCTAGAAGTGAGTTCTATACTTCATACACACCTTATCAACCAGAGATAAGCCAAGGTACAGTACAATATATATTTGAGTTTCAAACTTTAATATGTAATTTAACTGGTATGGATGTAGCTAATGCTTCACTTTATGATGGCGGGACTGCAGTTATGGAAGCAGCATTAATGGCTTGCGCCACATCAAGAAAAGGTGAAATAATAGTTTCAAAAGGTGTTAGCCCTGATGCAAGAAAAGTTTTAAAAACTTATGCTCATGCACAAAAGCTAACTGTTGTTGAAGTAGGAATAAAAGATGGTGTAACAGATGCAGAAGAGCTAGAAAAATTAGTAAGTGATGACACTGCAGCAGTTATAGTACAAAATCCAAATTTCTTTGGAGTTTTAGAAGATTTAGAATCACTTGGTGAAGTAGCACATAAGGGAAAGAAGACTAGCTTTATTGCATCAGTAAGTCCTATGGCTTTAGGTATACTTAAAAAGCCTGGTGATTTAGGTGTAGACATAGTAGTTGGAGAAGGTCAACCACTAGGTATTCCATTATCATATGGTGGTCCTTATCTAGGATTTATGGCTACAAAAGAAAAATATATGAGAAAATTACCTGGTAGAATAGTTGGAGAGACCGTTGATGTAGATGGCAAGAGATCATTCGTTCTTACACTTTCTGCTAGAGAACAACATATCAGAAGAGAAAAAGCCACTTCTAATATCTGTTCAAACCAAGGATTAAATACTCTTGCAGCAACTATTTATATGGTTACCCTTGGTAAAGAAGGATTGAGAGAAGTAGCTACTCAATGTGCACAAAAGGCACATTATGCATTTAATCAATTAACTAAATCAGGAAAATATCAACCACTATTCGATAAGCCATTCTTCATGGAATTTGCGCTTAAATCTGACACAAGTCCTGATGAAATAAACAGAGCTTTAAGAAATAAAAACATAGTAGGCGGGTATGACCTAAGTAAAGAATATCCTCAATATGAAAATGCTATCCTTTATGCAGTAACTGAAAAGAGGACTAAGGCAGAAATTGAGAAATTAGCTAGTGTATTGGAGGGGATTAAATAATGAAAGATTATGATAAGCTAATATTTGAAATATCAAAACCTGGTAGAAAAGCTTATAAACTTCCACCACTAGATGTTGAAGAACAAGACTTAGGTGCTATTATCCCAAAAGAGTTTTTAAACGAAGAAAAGCTTGATTTACCGGAGGTAAGTGAAGTTGATGTAATAAGACATTACACTAATTTGTCCAACAAAAATTATGGTGTAGATACAGGTTTCTATCCATTAGGTTCCTGTACAATGAAATACAATCCAAAAATAAACGAAGAGGCTTGTAGATATAGTGGATTTACTAATGTTCATCCACTTCAATCAGAAGATTGTTCTCAAGGATCCTTGCAATTAATGTATGAATTGCAAAAAACTCTTTGTGAAATAGCTGGCATGGACAAAATGACTTTACAACCAGCAGCTGGAGCTCATGGTGAGATAACGGGAGTTATGCTTATAAAAGCATATCATGAGAAAAGAGGAGACTTTAATAGAAATAAGATTATAGTTCCAGACTCAGCTCATGGTACTAATCCAGCAACTGCAGCTATGGCAGGATATTCTATTATTGAAGTTAAATCAAATAAAAATGGTTTAGTTGATTTAGAGGCATTAAGGGCAGCAGTAGGAGATGATACTGCAGGATTAATGCTTACAAATCCAAACACTCTTGGATTATTTGAAAAAGATATAAAAGAAATAGCTAGTATAGTTCATGATGCAGGCGGTTTGCTATATTATGATGGAGCAAATATGAATGCTATTATGGGGCATGCTAGACCTGGCGATATGGGATTTGACGTAATTCACTATAATCTTCATAAAACATTCTCAACACCTCATGGTGGTGGGGGACCAGGTGCAGGACCAGTAGGATGTAAAGAGTTCTTAGCTGAGTTTTTACCTGTTCCAGTTGTAGAAAAGGATGGAGATAGATATTTCTTGAATTATGATTATCCTAATTCAATAGGAAAAGTTAAAGACTTCTATGGTCACTTTGGAATTCTAGTAAGGGCCTATGCTTATGTGTTGTCAATGGGTAGTGATGGATTGAAGAAGGCTTCAGAGATAGCAGTATTGAATGCTAACTATATTAAAGAAAAGCTTAAAGACTACTATTATCTACCAGTTGATACATTAGTTAAGCACGAAGTTGTATTTGATGGCTTAAAAGAAGAAAATGGGGTTACTACATTGGATGTAGCTAAGAGATTGTTAGACTATGGTTATCATCCACCAACAGTTTACTTCCCATTGATTGTAAATGAAGCCATGATGATTGAACCAACAGAAACAGAAAGTAAAGAAACAATAGATGGATTTATAGATGCTATGATTAAGATAGCTAAAGAAGCTGATACTGATGCTGAAATGCTTAAAACAGCTCCACATGACACTATAGTTAGAAGGCCTGATGAAACTCAAGCAGCTAGAAATCCAGTTTTAAAATATGAAGGGTAGGAAGAAATATTGAAAAAGAGAATTGCAGTTTTAGGAGCAGGTCCAGGTGGATATGTTGCAGCCATAAGGGCAGCACAATTAGGTGCAGATGTTACACTTATAGAGAATAGAGAAGTTGGTGGTACATGTCTCAATAGAGGCTGTATCCCAACTAAAACATATTTTAGAAATGCTGAAATTATGTCAACAATAAGAAGATCCGAAGAATTTGGTATTTCAATTGATGGATATAGTATAGATGGTAAAGCTTTACAAGAGAGAAAGCAAAAAGTAGTTAGCACTCTTGTAGGTGGGATTGAATCTTTAATATCATCATATAGTAATATTGAGTTCATACCTGGGACAGCTACTTTAAAAGATAAAAATACAGTTTCTGTAGAATTACTAGCTGGTGGGAATAAAGAAGTTGTTGTAGATAATATTGTTATCGCAACTGGTTCATTCCCTCAGATGACAGAAACTAAAGGTGTAGATTTAGAAGGTGTTATTACATCTGATGATTTATTAGAATTAGACCATATTCCTGAAACTTTAATAGTTGTAGGAGGAGGAGTTATCGGTCTAGAATTTGCAAGTATTTATCAAGAATTAGGTTCCCATGTAATTCTTCTTGCTTCAAGAATATTAAAGGATGCTGATAAAGAAATTTCAAAAAGAGTTACTCCTTTATTAAAGAAACAAGGAATAGAAACCTATGTAGATATTAGAGCCAAAGAGATTACAAAAGAAGGAGATAAACTTAAGGTTCTTGCTAAATACAAAGAAAAAGATGAAGAAATTGAAGTAGTAGGAGATTATGTGCTTATCGCTTCAGGTAGAGGGCCATTAGTAGATGGGCTAAATCTTGAAGGAGTAGGTATTGATTATGATGGAAGAGGCATCAAGGTAAATGATGACTTTGAAACTTCAGTCGAAGGAATTTATGCAATAGGCGATGTTAACTCAAAAGGAATTCAACTTGCTCACGTAGCTTCAGCTCAAGGAGAATATGTAGTTGAAAAGATTATGGGTCATGAGCCAGATATTGTATTAGAGCATTTCCCATCATGTACATTTATGATGACTGAAGCTGCTCAAGTAGGCTTTACAGAAGAGCAATTAAAAGAAAAAGGAATTGAATATAAAGTAAGTAAGTTTAATTTCGCAGCTAATGGTAAAGCACTTTCCCTAGGGGAAACTGATGGAATAGTCAAAGTACTTGCAGGAAAAGAAGACCAAAAAATTCTTGGTGTTCACATATTAGGGCCTCATGCAAATGACTTAATCCATGAAGGAGCCTTAGCAGTTTCAAACAATATGGATGCAGGAGATATTATTAGAACAATCCATGCTCATCCAACTCTTTCTGAGGCATTTAGTGAAGCAGTAATGGGAATAAATGACCAAGCTATCCATATAGCACCTAAGAGAAAGAGAAAAAGATAAATAAGATAGTTGAAAAGATAGCAGATGCTGCTATCTTTTTTTTAACCAAAAATCCCTTTTAGCATATTCTAAAGTATGAATATTTCTAGGAGGGATAGTATGATTAGTGGACTTAGTGCTTTACATTATATTTTTTTAGTCTTTACCTTGCTTATATTGATAGTGATGATTAGAAAAAGGGATACAACATTAACTTGTATAATTGGTATATTTTTATTGGCCTTTGTGGCAACAAATTCAATTTCAAGTAGTGTTATAACTATTTTTAATAGCTTTATATTTGCTATAACAGAGCTATTAGGAACTATTTTAATTATATCAGTGATTGTGGCTATGAGTGGGATACTTTCAAAAAGTGGGATAAATGAAGTAATGATATCTCCTTTTACAAGGCTAATTAAAACACCAACCTTAGCCTACTGGGTTATTGGGATTGTTATGATGGTAATATCTTGGTTCTTTTGGCCTTCACCAGCAGTAGCTCTTGTAGGGGCTGTAATGCTACCTGTAGCCTTAAAGGTAGGTTTGCCAGCTATAGGTGTGGCAGTTGCTATGAACTTGTTTGGACACGGGATTGCCCTATCAAGTGACTTTGTCATACAAGGGGCACCAAAGCTAACTGCAGAAGCAGCAGGCTTGCCGGTAGGAGAAGTAATAGGAGCTAGCATACCATTGGTTGCTGTAATGGGTGTTGTGACTACGATAACAGCCTTTGTATTATTGAGAAGGGATATGAAAAGTGGACAGCTAAAGGTTGAAACAGATGCTTTATTAACTAAGGATGATGATGAAGAATCAAAAAAGATCTTAAGTGAAAAAACAAAGAAAAACTTAAGCATAATTATACCTTTATTGTTCTTAATGGATGTAATAATAATGCTTAAATTAAAATTAACAGGTGGGGATGCAACTGCTTTAATAGGTGGAACAGCTATTTTTATATTAATTATTATATCTGTTTTGTTCCATAAAAATGATTCTTTAGAAGAAATAACAAAATATTTAGTAAAGGGTTTTAAATTTGGATTTGAAGTATTTGGACCAGTTATACCTATAGCGGCCTTCTTCTATTTGGGAGATAGCGGTTTCTTGACTGTAGTGGGCGAATTTTTACCGGAAGGATCTATGGGGATTGTTAATGATTTAGGTATTGCTTTAGCAAATGCTGTTCCTCTTAATAATACTGTAGGGGCAATAACCTTAACAACTGTAGGTTCTATAACAGGTCTTGACGGATCTGGCTTTTCAGGTATATCCCTAGCTGGTTCTGTAGCCAAATTATTTGGAGTAGCTATAGGTTATGGTACGGCAACCCTAACTGCCCTAGGTCAAGTTGCGGCAATATGGGTTGGTGGAGGAACTATAATTCCTTGGGCAGTAATTCCAGTAGCTGCTATATGTAGGGTAGACCCATTTGAACTAACAAGAAGAAACTTTAAGCCTGTAGTCATTGGTTTGGCAGTAACTACACTTGTAGCTATGTTTATAATGTAGATAAAAAAATAGGTCGAAAATTAATTCGACCTATTTTTTGCTTACTTATTATCTGTAAGAATATGTGCAAGCAAAACACCATTTGCACTTGCTTGCATTAGTCCTCTAGTCAAGCCTGCACCATCACCACCTACATAAAGCCCCTTGATATTAGTTTGAAAATCCTTATCGATTAATACTTTGTTGGAGTAGAATTTTACCTCTACGCCATAGAGTAAGGTTTCATCACTAGCTAGGCCTGGTGTTATAGCATCATGTGCAATTATCATTTCATCAATACTCTTCATAATCCTATATGGCAATACTAAACTTAAATCCCCAGGTACAGCATCCTTTAAAGTTGGAATTATATTGTTTCTTGTTAATCTTTCTTCAGTGGTTCTTCTCCCTCTTTTAAAGTCTCCATATCTTTGAACTAAAACCTTGTTGCCTGACAACATATTTCCAAGTTGGGCAATATGTTTACCATACTCGATAGGTGAGTTAAAAGGTTCTGTAAAGTGTTTAGATACAAGTATTGCAAAATTTGTATTATCCGATTTGTATTCATCTGATTTGTAACTATGTCCATTTACAACAGCCAGATTATTATCATAGTATTCGGTGGAAACTTCTCCAGCTGGATTTGAACAAAATGTCCTTGCTTTATCATCAAAGGTAGGAGTATAGTAGATAAGCTTGCTTTCATACATAACTTCATTCAATTCTTCCATTATTTCATTTCTGGTCTCCACACGTACCCCAATATCAACATCACCTGTTGTTGATGAAATTTTGTGTTCAACACATAAGTCACTTAACCAATTAGACCCATCTCTACCAACACTGATGACAACTTTATCAGAATAAAATTCTTCCCCCTTGCCAATAACTCCTTCAATCCTATTTTCCTCATTAATGATTAGATTTTCTATAGGAGTCCTAAATCTCATTTCTATTCCAAGCTCCCTTAATGTTTGTTCAATTCTGGAATAGATATTATATCCCTCTTCTGTTCCCATATGTCTAATTGGGCATTCAACAAGCTTGAGATTTGCGTTAATAGCTTTTTTCCTAACATTCCTAATTTCTTCTTCTTTATTGATGCCATAAATATTTTCATCTGCTCCATATTGTAGATAAATACTATCTACATAATCTATTAGCTCTTTAGTTTTTTCGTATCCTATGTACTCAATAAGATTGCCACCTACATCAGGGGACAATGAAAGCTTCCCGTCTGAATAGGCACCTGCTCCAGCAAAACCAGTAGTAATATTACATGGATTGCAGCTTATGCATATAGCAGTTTTTCTTTTTGGACAAATTCTCTTTTTTATATCATTACCTTTTTCTAACATTAGAATTGACGCATCAGGATCTAATTTTTTCAATTCTAAGGCTGTAAATATTCCACAAGGTCCAGCTCCAACAATTATCACATCATATTTCATTTATAGAACCTCCTTACATATGACCAATATTATGATACACCAGTAAGAAAAATAAATCTAGTCATCTGTCATAATAATTAAAAAAGTAAGACTATTGTCTTACTTTTTTAA
>JGI24712J26585_10002222_pt1 | contig 16034 bp, 12 predicted proteins | sample BioPla3DNA2_FD_26585 | JGI IMG/M metagenome (IMG submission 26585) | reverse complement strand
CTTTGTAATCACTTTCACCAAGTCCACTTCCCCCATATCCATTCTCAGCAGGTGCAGCTGCTTGAGGAGCCTCAGGATACGAACTGTCATAGGCCACACTTTCACTAAATGAATAATTCTCTTGTGCGGCAGGTGCTGAGGTTTTTGAACCAGATGCACAGGATGTAAATATTAAAGCAACAATAAGTAGTAATAATACTGCCATTGATTTTTTCTTAATAAAACTAAATTTCTTTCTTATAAAGTTATTCATACCGGATTCCTCCTTATCTGTTCTATATAATTTGACACCGCAGCTTTCAAAAAGTTCATTTTATTAAATAATTTTATCATCTTTGTAACAAAGCGCATGATCCTTCTGTTTTTGTTTATATGCTTTATATCGTGTATAATAATCCTGACAGCATATATTTCTATAATGCAGAAATACATTAACAGGAGTTATAACTTAAATGCGATTATATTTAATTCGACACGGTGATCCCGATTATGAAAAGGATATCCTTACACCTGCCGGAATACTTGAAGCCAAAGCGCTTGCAAAGCGGCTTAAAGAAGAGGGTATAGATGAGATTTATCATTCACCGCTGGGCAGGGCATGTGAAACTATGAGCTATACCGCCCGGCTTACAGGAATAAAACCGGAATTACTGGAATGGACAGAAGAAATATACTATTATTTAGAAGTGGAAGGCTGGGGCAAAACCCATGTATTTAATGTTCCCGGCGAGGTGGTCCGCTCGGTTAAAAAAGGAGAGTATCATGATAACTGGTACCTCAGAGCACCATATAATGATCCGGGACTATTAAAAATACTAAAAAATATTAATGAGCAATCAGATATTTTCTTTTCACGGCATGGATATAAAAAGGAAGGTCATCTTTACCGCATAGAAAAACAAAACAGCAAAAAAATTGCTGTTTTCGCACATGCGGCGCTGGGTTTAGCCTGGCTATCATACCTTCTTGCCATACCCACGAATATTATGTGGTCAGGCTTCTGGCCTGCCACCAGCTCGGTAACAACAGTACTGTTTGAAGAAAGATCCTCCACCTGGGCTGTTCCCCGTTGCCTTGGTTTTGGTGACGTTTCTCATCTTTATGCGGAAAATCTGCCTGTTAAACCTGTAGGTTTGGTTGGTAATTTTTATTGAAAATATTTCTTAAAGAACTTGATTGATTCCCTGGCAGCAGTTATTCCATCGGGTAATGGGTAACATTCTGCAGACAGAACACCATCATACCCAATTTTCTTAATGCTATGACAGAAAGCATCAAAGTTAAAAGCTCCTGAGCCGGGATACATTCGAATATTATCACTAAAATGAATATGTCCCAGATACTCTCCCACATCTGAAAGGCACGTCTGAAGATTGGGTTCCTCAATATTAATATGAAAAGTATCCATAAGTCCCTGAAAATTCTTTAAATTATAATTCTTAATCATATCGTAAATATCACGTCCTGTGTTGATGATATTATTCTCATATCTGTTTGTTGCCTCAAGAAGCACAAATACCCCTTTTTCAACTGCATAATCAGAAACTGTCTTAAGATTCTTCCCAATAATATCAAGATATTTTTGTCTGTCTTTATCCTTTGGCATATTGCCCTTAATACTACCAATCGTTACTTTGCTTCTTAATTTTGCGGCAATATCAATGTAAACCTTCACCATGGCAATCAGGCGGGATGAATTGTCTTTATTTTCATCGGCAAGATGAAGACCGTATTTAGAATAAATGATGCCTGTACCAAGAGTTGCAATAAACATACCAAGACTGTCACAGACTTTAATTAACTCATCTGTATTCAAAGTCTCCGGATTGGGAGTATGAATTTCAACGGCATCATACCCTATTTCCTTTGCAATGTATACGCTCTTAACAAAATCTCCCTCAAGAAGGATGGGTGTAGTCGAAGAAGTGGTTTTACCTATAGTTACACAAAATTTCATATAAATCCCTTGAATTCCTGCTCCGCTTACCAGGAATTTTCAGCATAACATACCTTAATCAGAATCTCCGCCTAATATGATGTTCTGAGATATAATCTCTCTGCCGACGCGATCAAGGTGTTCTTTCAGACTCCTGAATGCCCTATCACGATCATTGTTGCTTATAGCATCCAGAATAGCAAGATGTTCTTCTCTTGCAACATCATGATTACCACCTGAAAACAGGCCCATACCAAGGCTGAACATACAGCTTAATTCATCATAATGTTTTAGTATAAAAGAATTTCCTGACGCAAATACAATCATTCGATGGAGTCTTGTGTCAATTGTCTGTTGTACAGATTCGTTATCAAGGGGTGATTTTTCTACACGATCATAGATCTGCTTTGCTTCCGATCTGTTTATATTATCAAAATAGTTTTCCATACAGTAGAGTTCAAACATCTTACGGGTATCATTTATTTGCTCCAGATCTATATTTGAGAATTTACGTACAAAAAAACCCACCCGCTGTTTAGTAATTACTAATCCTTGTGTTGTAAGCTGCTGCAGAGCATTCCGGACAGGCATTAAGCTAATCCCGTTTTCAGCAGCAATAAGCTTGGGATCTATTTTTTCTCCAGGCTTAAATTTCCTGTCAAGAATCATTGCCTTTATAATTTCATATATTTGTTGATTCACTGTATCAGCAATTAACATTTAATATCTCCAAAAATCTGAAATAATATATCATGTAATATTCTATATTAATTTTACATAATTGCAAGGTTTTTCTCCAAGATTTTTTCTTCAAATTTTTTTGAATGTATGCTTATAATGTACCTTGAACTGCCTTCATCGCGCCATTACGCGATGAAGGCAGAAGGAAAACACAGTATTATTGTACTCTTATTTCTTTAGAGCCTCACCGATAGCCTCATCGAGGACTGCCAGCCCTTCAAGTAAAGCTTCTTCATTAATCATCAATGGCGGGCAAACCTTAACTGTAGCACCGGCTCCTACTGGTGCAAAAAACAGTAATCCCTTTCTCATCGAGATTTCCACAACATCCATTGCAAGCTCTGGATCTATCTCTTTTGATCCGGGTTTTGTAAGAATTACAGACCATACTAATCCGCAGCCGCGTACAAAACCTATAACATCTGAATATTTACTTTTTATCTCGTTAAGTTTCTTACCGCAGATTTCTCCAAGTTTGTATGCATTTTCAACCAGATTATTATTTACTATGTAGTTAATGCTGGCAAGCGCAGCAGAAGAAGTAACCGGATTTCCGGAATGCGTACTTGTCATTTTGTTTGGTCCATAAAGGTTCATAATATCTGCCCTTCCAACAACGCAGGAAAGGGGAAGACCACTACTGATGCCTTTACCACAGCATATGATATCAGGTGTAATATCATAATACATGAAGCCAAACAATTTTCCTGTGCGCCCAAATCCGGCCTGAACCTCGTCGAATATCAGTAAAATATCATGCTTGTCACAGAATTCACGCAGAAGTTTAACAAATCCCTTAGGCATAAGCTGTACCCAGCCGCCCTGGAAAGTCTCAGTCATTATACCCGCTATTTCGTCCGGGTTTACACCAATATCGGCCAGGCTTTCCAAAAACTTCTCAAAACATTTTTCATCTGAATAATCAGGATGACTCTCATCTGCCCACTCATACTTAAATGCATTCGGGAACGGAACCTGTTGTATATCCTTGTCAAGATTGACTATCCAGCTCTTTCCTTCTACAGAACCTCCGGCCATTTGTGCTCCCATGGTTCTTCCATGAAAACTGTCATCGAAGGTTATTAACTTAATTTTTTTATTCCCGTACTTAGTTTTACCATAAGTTCTCGCCAGCTTGATGGCACACTCAGTACTTTCAGCTCCCGTAGTAAGCAGGAATACTCTGTTGTCAGGAATGGGCACAAGCTCTGAAATGCGTTTTTCAAGTTTTCCTCTTATTTCACTAGGGAAGCAATAGGTGTGCATTAACCCGTGATTTATAATATCCACTGTCGCCTTCTGAACTTCCGGGTTGCAATGCCCTGCATTTGCAACCACCACACCGGAGGAAAAATCAATCCATTTATTGCCCCACTTGTCATATACGTTATAACCGATTGCTTTGTCCCAGATCACCGGTGGTTGCCCGCTCATCGATATTGGTTCATATCGACGCATCTCTTTAATAATTTCAACTGCTTCAGGAGCAGGAATCGGTGTTTTTATCACTCGATTCTTTGTTTCTACAGTTGGTACCTGTTGTGGCTCAAGAGTAAATTTCTTAGACATAATTTAACCTCCCTAATATACACTATTTATAATTATTTTTATCAGTTAAATAACCTTCTCCGATAAGATTACTTCGCGCCAAGATATGCCTTCTTAACATCTTCATTATTAAGAAGATTCTCACTGGTATCAGACATAACAATTTCTCCATTTTTCAGCACATAGCCACGGTCGGCAGTGTTCAGTCCGAGCTTCGAATTCTGCTCTACCAGAAGTATTGTCGTACCCTCATCGCGTATCTCGCGTATTGCCTCAAACACCTCCTTTACAAGTATTGGTGCAAGCCCTAGAGATGGTTCATCAAAAAGAATGATTTTAGGCCTTGCTATAAGCGCTCTGGCTATGGCAAGCATCTGCTGTTCTCCGCCGGACAGAGTCCCTCCCAGCTGGTCCTTGCGTTCTTCAAGCCGTGGAAATCGTTTATATATCTTTTTGATATCCTCTTGTACTTCTTTCTTATCTTTACGCAGATAGGCTCCGACATTAAGGTTTTCCAGAACACTGAGCTTACTGAAGATACGCCGGCCTTCAAAAACATAGCTTATACCGAGTGCCGCAATTTTATCTCCGGGCATTCCTTTTATTGACTTGCCCTGGAATAATATATCCCCTGCTTTCATCCCCTTAGCCGGGATAAGTCCGCTTATAGAGCATAATGTCGTTGTTTTTCCTGCTCCATTTGATCCAATGAGAGTGACAGTTTCTCCCTCATTAACATACATTGATATGCCCTTCAGGACATGAATCCCGCCATAATAGTAGTGAAAATCTCTTATCTCAAGAAGTGGTGCCATATCAATCGTCACCCCCCAAATATGCTTCTATAACGTTAGGATCATTTTGTATTTCTTCAGGAATGCCTTCTGCAATTTTCTTCCCGAAAGAAAGAACGTAAATATAATCACTGATACCCATTACTAAATCCATATCGTGTTCAACAATCAGAATCGATAATTGCCAACGTTTGACTATCTCCCTGAGTATGGCATCAAGCTCTTCTTTTTCTTTGCTGTTCATGCCTGCCGCCGGTTCATCCAGTAAAAGCAGCTTTGGATTGCTGGCTAAAGCACGAACTATTTCAAGCCGGCGCTGGGCACCATACGGAAGGCTTCCTGCCGCTTCATAAGCCTTGTCATCAAGACCTACAAATTTCAGGAGCTCATGTGCTTTTTCATAACACTCCCTTTCTTCTGCTCTGTGTCTTTTAGTGTGAAACAATGAATCAAAGAAATTTGATTTTAGGTCTCCGTGCATTCCTACAATTACATTATCAATAACCGGCATCTCAGTAAAAAGGTTAATAATCTGATACGTTCTTGATATGCCAATATTGTGAATGTAGCTTGGCCTTCTCCCTTTTATACTTTCCTCGCAAAAAATGATATCGCCATCATTGGGGTTATACACACCACTTACACCATTAAATAGCGTTGTTTTTCCCGCTCCGTTAGGTCCGATCAGTGCAGTAATCATATTTTCACGTACCTCAAGGCTAACGTCATTAACAGCAATCAGATTTCCAAAGCGGATAGTCATATGGTCAACTTTCAACATTCGCATCCACTTCCTTCTTACTTTTTATTTTTGCAATAAGCTTTCTTCCTTCACCGATTATGCCTCCCGGCATGAATACGATGAATAATATAAGAAGAATTCCATAAACGAGAAGCTGGAACTGCTGAAAGTATCCCAGCGCATCATTGAGCAACAGTACAATTGTTCCTCCGATAACAGGACCCCAGTTAGATCCAAGACCGCCTACCATAGCCATAATCAAGAACAGAACTGATTGTGTTTCTGCAAAGGTTTCCGGGCTTATAAAGCCTACCAGATGTGCATACAAAGCCCCTGCGAATCCTACATAGAAACCATATACTCCGAACGCATAAACCTTGTATTTACGATAATCTATTCCCATACCTTCAGCGGCATGCTGATTCTGCTTTATTGCAAGAAATGCACGTCCGACTCTGGAGTTTATAAGGAAAATCTTTAATACAACCAGTATAATCGTACAGACTAACCCAAAGTAAAAAAATGATTGAAACTCTTTAAAGCTTATACCAAATAAAGTGATTCTATCAGTAAATATGCCGTTAAAATCACCTGTAATTCCGCCCGGCGAACGTGTTATAAGCTGATATATAACATAGTTAAATGATATGGTAGAAAGGGACAAAAACGCGAATCTCAGCTTTGAAACCGGATAGGCAAAAATAAGGGCGATTAAACAGCTTAGAATTGCCGCAATTAAAATTGTTAATATTACAGGTATTCCTGTATATTTATGTATCAGAACAGAACCATATGCACCAATTCCAAAAAACCCTGCTGTCGCAAATGTTATCTGACCACTGTAACCATACAATACATCCAGCCCTGTTGTAGCTATGACATATATTTCAACGAAGCACAGCAGCATTACCAGGTAGCTATATTTAGCTAATATTAAGGGTAGAAAAGGTATAATAAGTAGCGGAAGATATTTTAAATACTTCTTGTTGCTTACTTTGCCCATAGAGATGCCATTCAATATAATTCACCCCATTTATTCTTAATCAATCTTTAACCGATTCTGCATTCAGCAGGCCTCTCGGCTTCACAAACAGTATAAATAAAACAGTTGCATAGGCAATCAGCTGTTTTAGAGCAGAGGATATATAGCCTGCAGAAAAGGATTCGAGCGAAGAAATAACAAAGCCGCCCAATATAGCCCCGTACATATCTCCATACCCTCCTACAACAGCACTGGCAAAGCCTTTAGCAGACATTGCCGTTCCCAGGGTGATTGTTACCCCATAAATCGGTCCCACCATAATGCCTGCAAGACCTGCAACAGTTGTCGAAATTGCCCATGTTATCCTGGTTGTTTTATCAACATTAATACCGCAGCTTCTGGCTGCTACAGGATCCATCGCTGCAGCACGCATTGCCTTACCCGTATTGCTCACTTTCATAAAAATGTGTATCGCGAACATACATATAAGTGCTACTGCAATAGTAAGCAATTGTTCGGTTTGATAAATTACTCCAAAAATTTTGACTGTCGGAGTTTTAAGGAATGAAGGTACTGCAAGCGGCGCTGCACCCCAAATAACGATTTCCAGACTTTGTATTATGTACGATACCGCAACGGTTGCCAGAATTATAACAGAGGTTGTAGTACTTTTGCGGAAAATAGGTCTGATAACAAATTTCTCTAATATACATCCTATTACAAAGGTAGATGCCATAGTTAAAAGTATAGAGGGGATTATCGGCAATTTATATATTGAATAGAAAGTATATCCCAAAAAACCTCCAACACACATTAAATCGCCTTGCGCAAGATTCATGATGCCCGATGCCCTGTAAATCAGGCTGTACCCAAGCCCGATCAACCCATAGATACTGCCTAATAAAAGCGCAGACATTAGTAAATTTATAAACATATACAAACATTCCTTTCTGTAAAACCGGATTTTCTGATCTTCGGTGTCTGCAACCATTGTTTAGTTCTGACATGCCGAAAATCCGATACAGTAAAAGAGAATTATCAGCGTGGGCTGTTTTATAAAAACATATTATAAATGGGAAACCTCTTTTGGGAAAAATTACAGGCGTTTAAAGATTGATGCTGATTAATCCGGGAACATATTCTGACAAATGATTGAAGAGGTTTCCCCAAGTTTTTTGTTAAAATATAATATATCTCAGTATTCTGTCAGGTACGGCTATTAATAAGCATTGCCGGTCTTGGCCTTATACTCGTCGTAGCCGCCTTCTTTGAACCATTTATCCCATGATATATTTACATTGTTGAGCAACAGGAATCTGCTGACATTATGGTATGGTTCACCGTCACCATTGCTGTAATCCATTGTTCCGCCAAGCCCTGGAATCTTAATCTGAGGAACAACTTCAAGCATTTTTTCAGTATCATTGGATTTTGCAAGCTTTGTTGCTTCCCAGATAACCATTACAGCATCCCATGCACGATATCCGATTTCTGTTTTTGGCATTTCACCATAGGTATCATAATACAGCTTGAGGAAATCAGACATTATCTCAATATCACATTCAGAGATATCATTGTATGTTACATAGGGATTAGCAAATAGTATGTAATTTGCATTTTCCGGTCCGGCGATATCTATAAGATCTGCATAGAAAGATTCTTTGTCAAAGAGAAGTCCTGTGTAACCATATTGCCTGATCTGCTTTACAAAATAACCACAGTCATTACTGGTCATGGACATAAGAATAGCTTGTGGCTTTGCTGCTAACAGGCGTGAACACTGGGAAGAAAGGTCGGTATCGTCAACTTCACAAGACTCGCTTGCAATAATTTTAATTCCATATTCACCGGCAAGATCCTCAAATGCTTTTGCAAATGAGAGTGCTGCTTCCTGCTGGTCCTTCATTATTGCAATTTCAGTAATGCCCATGTCTTTTACCATTTTGATTAACTCAGAAGCTACAAAGTCATAGTTTACACTACAGCGAATAACATATTTCCAGCCTTGTTGCATCCACGTAGCACTTGTGCCCATGCCTATAGTGAATATTTTCGCTTCATTAAAATATTGGCCGGTTGCAAGTACTTCTGCAGAGCTGTTTGATGCTATAACAGCATCAACATTCTCATTTTGTATAAGTCTCTGGCTGGCCTTTACAGCTTCCTCCGGGGAACCTTTGTTATCATAGGTCGATACAAGAACACCGTTAGCTCCATTGAATCCACCCTCAGCATTGATCTTCTTAAGTGCCATCTCAACTGCATTTTTTGCTTCTATACCTTCCTGAGCAGTAGGACCGGTATAGCTGCTGGAAAGTCCTATCCTGAATGTTTTTTCGTTACTTGATGTATCCCCTTTAGATGTCTGAGTGTTGTTAGGTGCGGAAGGCGAATTGTTGTCATTTGGATTTACAGAGCCTCCACATGCCGTCATGCTTATAAGCATAAGTATGACAAGTAATAGAGCTAGTACTTTTTTCGGTAGACTTTTCATCAAATTCCTCCCATCAATTTTATGACTACATGCCTGTAATCTCATATCTAAAATATCACATACCAGATTTTAAGTCAATAATTACTTGTGCAATTTGCATAAAAATATGGGTTGTGCTTTTAAGTTTTATATTTAATTTCTTTAAAAATATTTAAACATCAGTATTCTCCGGCGTTTGTGAAAATATATACTATTAATATCCAATCTGAAATTTCAGATTATATTTATTGTTTATCAGCACAAAAAAGCACACTTTATATCTAAGTGTGCCAAAAAATCATCCTATATTTAAGCCCTGCCTCTACTTGCATACTGTATGTATGTTTCAATCACCATAGATTTCCGTTTTCGTCAAATGGTAGCGGCTCCGGTGGACCTAATATCTCCATATTCGGATGTGCCTTAACCTCACCAATAAGAGCTTCGGAAACCCATATATAACCCATGTGCAACGTGTCGCGTATCCTCATAACACGGGGATTTTGCTTATCATTATTACCACAGTATTTAAGGCATGCTCCAATTGCATCCCTATCTGAATCCAGAACTATGGGTACCCTGAAAGGTATAAATGTCGTCGTTGTAAGTGCATTTGGATACGATGCCTCAAAATCGCATTTTTCAAGACAACGCCGTGTGGTAACATCGCCGTATCCCAATCCGACCATCTGTCCATGAGTTTCATCGGTCAGATCAAGAATAGCTATCTTTTTCGCATTCATACCACCGCTGACATATGGGTTACAGAATCTGCCCGTAATGTTTGGATCCATGCCATCTCCTGATATATCCTTACCTATCCGGTCAACAATAAGCAAATCAACATCCTGTATATAACTTTTTGGCATGAGTGTACGTGCCTCTAAAAGCAACTCAGGCTCTTTATCAATAAACTCATCGGCCAGCAATGCCTCAATCTTTGCGGTCTCATCATAGGCATTTTCAAGTATGGCTATACCAAACAGAATCGGTGCATTTTCCAGTATTGCTTTTCCATATAATTGAAGGTTCCTGGCCATATGTTCAGGTCCTTCCTCATGGAAGGTTTCTGCACCACGCTGTTTCCCAAGTCCGATTACCATCATTTTCATAAGCCCGCTCTCGTATGGTCCCCGGAAATCGGTATGCGGTTTAACTCGTCCTGCAACTATTATTCCGTCTGCTTCAGAAGCAATTTTATCTATAAAAACATCCCGCCCGTCCTCAGTACTGCCGATTCTCCTGACATCCATACACGATCTTATCGGTGCACCGCAGAATTCCTCGGTCACACCATAGCTTTCTATAATCTCCCTCTGACCTTCTGCCGTGGCCCCGCCATGACTGCCCATGGATGGAACAATAAATGGTTTAGCTCCTCTTTCTTTGACGCATGTACAAATCTCACGAATTATGAACTTAATATTCGCTATTCCCCGGCTGCCGCATGTTATTGCAATCTCCATACCCGGTTTTATAGTACTCTTTATTTCCTCACGTTCTATCAGCTCGCGTACCCGGGCAGGAACATTATCAACGCGAGGCCTGGGAAAGTTTTGCTTTACCGGTACCATCTTAGGAATATATGCATCACTTACAAGCTTTTTAATTACACTGTTATCCAAACCGACACCCTGCGAAAAGCCCTGCTTTTCATTCCCTTTCTTAAATTATTATAAAGATTAAATGTACACAATTATTAGAAAATAAGAGACCCTGCATTGAGCAGAAAAACAGAAATCTGATATCTAAAATAATAGTTCTGATTAATATGTTAACAAGCAGGAAATTATATGTCAAGAGTAAACCCAAATTTAACATTTATTGTTTTATAATTAAGATCCGTTATCTAATTTAAGAATAATAAAAACCTCTGATCGTTATAAACAATCAAAGGTTTTCTATGGCGCGCCCAGCAGAGATCGAATCCACAACCTTCTGGTCCGTAGCCAGACGCTCTATCCAGTTGAGCTATGGGCGCATATGCTACGCTTTAAAGTGTTCATCCACTCTTAAAAGACGCATTTAATATATTAATACAAACATCAGGAAAAATCAATAGTAATATTTATGGTATATCATTTCTGAACAGAACAAACGGTATTGAAAAACATGTTTCCCAACGCAAAGATCCTTCGCTTTGCTCAGCAAAAACAAACGTTTATTATTACTCTTCTGCTAAAACATATCCCGTCTCCATAGTATAAAGGCTATAACCATCGAAACTACTACTGAGCCGGCCAGCACATAGAGCCACATAAACGGGTTACTCTGCAGAGGAAAACTAAAATTCTGCCCAAAAAAGCTGTAAACCATATTAGGAATAGCCATTACTATTGTCATAGCAGCCAGGAATTTCATAACCTCATTTTGGTTGTTGGAAATTATGGAGGCAAAGGCATCCATTGTGCCGCTTAAGATTGAGCTGTATATAGTGGCCATTTCAATAGCCTGCTTGTTTTCTATAATCGTGTCGTCAAGAAGATCAGCATCTTCCTCATACAGCTTAATGAATTTTCCTGTCAGCAGTCTTTCCAGAACTGTTTCATTGGACTTCAAGGAAGTATTAAAGTATACTAAGCTCTTACTTAAATCCAGCAGCTTATACAGCTCTTTATTCCGCATCGATTTATGAAGCGATTTTTCAATTAACTCGCTCTTCTTGTCAATATGTTTCAGGTATTTTAAATAGTCTGTTGACACATGATAAAGAATTTGAAGAATAAATCGTGTCTTTTTGTAAGTGTAGAGATCCCTGATCTGTCCATTCCTAAAGCGCTCCAGTACCGTTGACTGTCTGCTGCTGATTGTTACGATATAATCGTCTCTCACCAGAAGAAGTCCCATTGGCACTGTTTCAAACTTAATGGATTGATCATCCTCATAAACATATGGTATGTCAATAATGATAAGCGTCTGGTCTCCATCAACATCAATACGCGGTTTTTCCTCATCATCAAGAGCATCTCTTAAAAAATTTCGATCAACATCAATACTATTAACCACCAATTCAATTTCTTCCTCGGTGGGAGCTACAAGATTAATCCAGCAGCCTTTTTCTATAAAATCCAAGCATAAGAGCTCGTGCCCTTCTGCCTGTGTCTTATAAATCTCCAGCATTGGACTCACCTACTTTCTATGATAATCACCCCTCAGAAAATTTGCACAAAAAAGCATGACTGGTCGACAAGTAGTCTGCCTTAAAAAATGTCTTAAAATTATTCTCCAGTATTAAAAAAGCCCGCCGGAGCGGACAAAATCATTATTTCCCATAATGATCACACTCCCATCATCGAGCTTTGGCACTATACGGCTTAGGTATTCACCAGCTACATTAAACAAAACCTTAATTCGGCAATGTCTGTTTACCCATTGGAGTCTCTCGACTTTTCGGGGCAGCAGCGTTTTTCCGTATAGGAGCCTCACCTAATAGAGAATTACTTTATCTGTAACCATTTCAATTATAGACATTATTATATAGAACGTCAACTAAAATGTTATGCCCTTTTGCGGCTACTATGCCTGCCCTTTAATTATTATTTCTGTTTTGTGGTCCATTTAATTTTTGCTTTATTATATTGGTTAAAGATGGTATTATATACAATAAAGGATATGTCCTATTCTGTTAACAATCGGGTGTTGCGTATGAGAATTGGTCTTGTTGTAGGCAACTTAGATGATGGATATTATAATAAAATTGCTGAATCTTTATCTCAGGAATTTACCTCATTAAATGCCGGTTTGGTAGTTTTTGAGTGCGCTGATTTAGATTACGATACACCCTCACACTATGTATTAAATATGCTCTGCAGCATTGCTGTATGTAATTTCCTGGACGGGATAATGATCGCCCCCAGCACATTTTTATATCAGAATATCGAGGATTTAATACGGGAGGTGTTTAAAAAAACATCTAAGCCTGTAGTATCAGTTGGAATTCCCATAGAAGGTATTCCATCAATAATTCTCGATTATAAATCTGCTTTTGATGAAGTAATCTCACATTTTATCTCTCATAATATAAAAAACTTTGCATATATCAGCGGTCCCCTTTCACAGCCTGTTTTCAGACTGCGATACGAGGCCTTTCTGGACTCAGTAAGAAGCGCAGGTCTTGAAATTCAATCTGATTTATTGCTTGAAGGAACTGCCGGGTATATGTCAGGTTATAATTGTGCAAAAAAGCTTGCCCCGCTTATCAGAAATGGTGCAATAAAAGGTATTGTTTGTGCCAGTGACCATATTGCCCTTTCAGNTATTAAATACTTTAGAGAAAACAACATAGACGTTCCCGGTGACGTAACGGTGTGCGGATTTGATTATACCGGAAACGCTTATCTTTCTGCCCCTTACCTTACTACCATAAACAGAAATCTAAAACAAGTCTTTAAAAAAGCTATCTCTGTTTTATTTGAACAAATCTTTGGGAATAACAGCAGACTTACATATTATTTAGTTCCCGAGTTTTCAGCAGGGATAACCTGTGGCTGCGAAAAAAAGGCTGTTTTTGATAATAATTTATGTATCCCCTGGTCAAGGTTTCATGGATTAAGAGCAACTCCCCGGGCAATAAAAACCAGCGGCATGATCCCGGGGCTTACCGGGTATCTTACTGATAACAATGTTTCCCGGTGTTATATAGTTAAATATTGTGATCCCGTTAAGTATGAGGATTCAGAATATGAATATGAAGCACAAAAGGGTGTAATATATTACGGATTTTCAAAAGGAAAAACGGTTGAATTCACAAAACCTTTTTCAACTATGAGTATTATCCCGGGTCATCTATTAAATGAAATAAAAGAACCTATGCTTGTTAAACCAATATTTACTGATGGCATCAAATTTGGTTATCTGTTTATCTCCATATCGTGGAATATTATTCCACTGATTAATGATTTATATAATGAATTTTATCAGTATTTTTCCAGATCTTATTTTAACCAGGAGTATATGAGGCTTAAAAAAGAGATTGTTGAAACCCGTGAAAGTCTTATGCTTTCAAATAAACGTCTCAATGAATTGACAGTAAAAGATAATCTGGATAAGCTTGCCGACCTGCGCCATCTCGCTTCAAATATGCTCCAGAAACGCCGGGGTATCACCGGAGAATACTATTTAATTATTGTAGACATTGATAACTATTATGAGATTAATCAAAGATTCGGCTTCTCTGAGGGTGAGTACTTTATCTCATGCGTTTCTGATATCCTTGCCCGTTCAATCAGAGATGAGGATTACTTGTCCCATCAAAGCTTTGATCGCTATATCCTATTGGTTAAAAATATACAGAACGATCCCACCCATATCTTCGATAAAAGGTTTGCTCATGCTCTTAATGAATTAAACCGGACACTTGATAAGCCTTACAGTATCAGTTTCAGCTGGGGGTATGCATCATTAAATATGGATACCAATATAGATGATGCATACGTACAAGCCGAAAAAAAACTATTTGAGGTAAAACAGAGGAAAGCAGCTATTAATCCTGTCTAAGTGCTTTAATTACACTTAGCTTCATAGCTCTTCTGGAGGGTAAAAGACCTGCAATCAGGCTTGCAACAGGTGCAAATGTAAGCGCTACTGCCGACAACCAGATAGGTATGTAGGAAGAATCCAGCCTTACTTCACCCTCCGGAGTCCAGATAACCGAGCTCCCCAAATTTACGTTAAACTTATTGAGCAAATAGGACAGAAGGTAGCTTAGGGCTACTCCCAGAATACCACCGAATACGCCTATCCACCAGGCTTCCATCATAAATAACCGCTTAATATCCTGAAGCCTGGCTCCTATTACCTTAATAATACCGATTTCCCGGGTCCGCTCATAAATAGACATATACATGGTATTGGCAATACCGATAGCAGCAATTATAAAGGACATTATGCCTATCCCCAGGAGTATCTGGCGTAAGCCTGCCGACTGCTGCTTCATATCATCAAGTATTTGTATGGGGCTGTAGCACTCATAGCCAAGCTCTTTTATTTTGTCCATTACGTTAACAACCTCATCTATATCATCACACTTTACAATTACACGCTCATAGCCCTGATCTTTAATGCCGCCGGATCCCCCTATAACCGATACTGAAATAGGTCCCCTGCCATATATTCCACCGCCGCCCGATGAATTTCCGTTTTGCTTGTTCCATTTATCAATTTCTTTCTGATATTCTTTCACAGTGTCAAATGGCATTATAATTGACCAATCAAACTCCGAGCCGCTTTGGCCTACCGTACCTACCGCCTCAACCTTGACGGGCTTGGCCTTTACCTTTGGCTGTGAAGCCCCCGGCTGCGGCTTTTCACCATAATTCATGTCCCAGCTTAATGTTACCTTTTCATCCATAAGGTCAAAATCTTCAGGAGCTGGTTCCCAACGATATCGGGACGCCTTTGGGTTGTAGAAGTTCTGGGCGACATATTGACCAACCACCATATGGTTGGTATCCCCTTCTTCTAAAGGACGGCCTTTAATTATGGGAATGTCAAGAAGCCTGAACATATCAGCTCTTATGCCAATGATATTGGCATAACTGACATACTTGTCGGCCATCATCTTCACATTAATATACATTACAGGGGTGGCTCCCTGCACTCCCTTCATCATTTCAAACTTGGCTATCATGTTATCATCCAGAGCCGGGATATCTTTTCCGTCCGGAGTCTTACCGCCCTGGTTATAATTGTAGACCTGTATCTGCATTATATTGCCCATCTGGCTAACCTGAGCCAGAAAATTTCTTTCCATGGCAATACCCAAAGAGAGCATAATTACAATGGCACAACAACCAATCATAACACCCGTAACTGTTAGA
>JGI24712J26585_10002218_pt1 | contig 16051 bp, 15 predicted proteins | sample BioPla3DNA2_FD_26585 | JGI IMG/M metagenome (IMG submission 26585) | reverse complement strand
CGAACGAGGTCGTCACATTCCACGTATCGATCTCACCCGTGTCCTCATTGATACCCATGTGCCAATAGTGGAAAAAGTACGGTACCGTATTCCAGTTAACGCCGGCACCACCGATTTCATTGTTCCCTTGTTCAGATATGATGCCTGTGACATGGGTGCCGTGCTGTTTCTTTCCGTAGTAATTGGATCCCTCCGATTTTTTCGATTTGGCGTAGAAGAGCTCAAGGTCGTCGATGGTTTCCAACGTATGCGTCGGGAAGAGATAGATGTTCGAGCGATCGACATCAAGATCTTCGTGGTCGTATTCCAAACCTCCATCGGCAATGCCGACCGATATCGGCGTCAGGCGGTGAATTCCCTCCCACACGAGTGGTGCCCGGATGACTTCCAAGCCCCAATTGTTGCCGTCGGGGTTGTTGATGTCCCAAGAATCGAACAACTTATCATTCGGATAAAATTGTGTCTCTCCGCGACTATAGACGTAATTGCGCTGTGCGCCGGTGACATCGGGCGACCCGAGAAGTGTGTACAAGATCGAATCAAGATCTTCTTCGTCAGTATTTTTGTACCGGAATTGATAACGGAAGACTGACGGGATTTCACCGACAATTTCGCCGCCTGTTTCTGCCGCAAGTGACTCAGCTACTGAACGATCACTGCCGTAGCTAAGCGACACGAGTATTTCATTTGTCAGGATGGTCTTTTCGATGGAGTCATCGGTAATACGCTTGATTTTNGAACGATCGGGGAGCGCCGAAATACCTGACGCGTATTGGAGGTTGAAAGGAATCGGTTCGGACGTTCCGAACAACGTTTTTACGGTTATGTATAATGTGTGATTTCCTATTCTCGCATTGCGATCGGTTCGCACCCAAGGGCCGCGCTCTTTCGACGATTGATTGACCGCTTTGTCAAGATTGAGCGTGGGGAAACGTCCTGTTTTCTTAAACATCCCGCCATCCAAATTCTCGAGTTTCGTGTAGGCGTCGAGATCGGAAGGGTCGCTCGGATTAAGCGCATAAGACACTTCCCGTATTAACTGATTTGTCTTTATGGTAAAAGAGAGGTCGCTGATCGTCCCGTTGATCGTCTGACGCGACCCGTCAAACTCTACGACCGGTCTCAGCGGGAGTGAAAAGATTAACAGACCGGCAACAAGAAGAATGAAAACAGCGAGGAACGACAAGCCGATGACTTTTCCCGTTTTCTTTTTACGTTTGGGAGCAGGCGCTTGAGGAGGCTGTCCACCTGTCCAAGCGGGTTGCTGCGGAGGCGGCGCATAGGGTGGAGGCGGCGCATACGTCTGCGTGATGGGTTGTTGAGGCGCCGGAGCAGGAGGATAGCCGGGAGATTGGTACGGTACGGATGGTCCGCCACCGCGTGGTTGCTGCATCGGAGCATNCCCCGCCTGTGGCGGTGTATAGCTCGCCTGTGGTGGCGGTGGTGGAGTCGGGGGTGTATAGCTCGCCTGTGGTGGCGGTGGTGGAGTCGNGGGTGTATAGCTCGCCTGCGGTGGCGGTGGTGGAGTCGGCGGTGCATAGCTCGCCTGCGGTGGCGGTGGTGGAGTCGAGGGTGTATAGCTCACCTGCGGTGGTGGAGTTGGCGGTGTATAACTCGCCTGCGGCGGTGGCGGGGTAGGCGGTTCTTCGCTCGCCTGTACAGGTGGAGGCGGGGGTGGCGTGTCCGCATTGGCCGTCTCCGGGGGAGTGACGGGNTTACCGCACATGATACAAAAACGCATCTTATCCTCGTTCATATGGCCACAGTGTTGACATTGCATCGATTTTTCTCCTTTCGTGAACGGTACTAACACGTTCCATATAAGTTGATTAATTCCCTTTACATTATTATACCGATATTCAAGAATCGTGTGGTATTCTTCAGTATAAAGTGATAATGGAGGTATCTGAGATGGTTGAGACACCTGATTCCATTATGGAAGAGCTTTACATCGTTGTGCAGGAGCGTGCGAGATCGCCTGAGCCGGGTTCCTATACGAATTATTTGCTGGATAAAGGATTGGACAAAATTCTGAGCAGTTTCGGTACACAGGCTTTGGAAATTATCATTGCTGCAAAAAGTGGCCGAAAGAGCCGCATCGTGGACGAAAGTGCCGATCTGATCTATCACCTGATCGTGCTCTTGGCGGCTTCCGATATACCGCTTTCAGATTTGTCTGCCGAGCTTCGAAAGCGTCGTTCTTTTTCAGAGACGTCGTCNGATCCATATGGATGATGGCTCGTAGTCGTCTCTTTTCCGACGCATGATACAATATTATTGAAATTGCACATCGGATCGCGTATTCGGTCGATCATTCGACACGAATTCATCCGGAGAACGGAGCCCTCATGTCTGAAGAGCAAACACTAAGAGAAAACGTCAAAAGCCGCGAAGTTGTTCCTCGCGACAAACAGCGATCTTCCAGTCGCAATCAACCTGCCGAACAGAGCTCCAAAGGTGCATCCGGGGGACAGAATCGAAGGCGATCCGGAAAACAGCAACAACGTCGAAAGCCGCGATCTTCTGCAGGAACGACCAATGTTCANGAAGAGCGCCGTGAGCCGAAGAACCAACAAAAGAAGCGTCGTCCGCAAAAGAAATCAAGGAACACCAAAGCGCTTCAAAGAGAAGTGCCTGCTAAGACAAAGGGCGATGATCCGGTGAGAAGAATACCGAAAGATTTCGATCGTAACGGTTTAGATAAAGCTCAAGAGATTAAGCAAGTGAGAGGTGAAGCGCANAGTATTGAGCGTAACCGTCGTACAGAGAAATCGGATGCACAGGATAAAAGTCCGCGCGGCGGCGACAGGTTACGACGTGACCGCAAAAAAAGGATGAAGAATGATCTTGCTTTTCGGGCGGAAGAAACGGTGGAAGACATTAAGCGTGACATCNCCCGGATCGAAAAAGACATCCAGATCGATATCGATAGCATACGAAATCAGAAACTTGATTTATAAATTATCAATCCGTGATCAGTATAGATGAAATGAGTAGCCAAGCCCCGTTGTGGAGCGCACTTTGTCGGCAGGCGAATCGCATTTCTTTTCATATGCCCGCCCACAGGCAGGGTCGTGTCTTTTCGCGAGAATGGATTGAGTCGCTGACACGTTGCGACACGACGGAGCTTGAGCGGACGGGCGATCTTGCCGTTCCATCGGAACACGTTAAGGAAGCATACGATCTCGCGGCAGCCTATTTCGGCGCCGGAGAAACATGGTTCGTCACGACCGGCACAACGATAGCGATACGCGTGATGATTGCGAGCGCGTTGTTCGAGGGTGACGCGATTATTATGCCGCGCGCAGTGCATATGGCTGCCGTTCATGCTGTCGCGCTCCTTGGCCTTAATCCACATTTCGTGACGTCTTCCGATGGTCGACGATTTGAAGATGGACAACCCGACGCGGAATCCTTTATCGCCGCCATGCGAACCCGACCGGATGCAAAGGCGGTATACGTTACGTGTCCCGATTATTACGGGCGGACAATCGATTTGCGGATGATTGCTGTTGAGGCGCATCGGCTCGGGATGACATTGTTGGTCGATGAGGCGCATGGCGCTCACTTCGCAGCCGCTCCGGGTATACTGCCTCCGACGGCTCTTTCTCAAGGTGCCGATTTTGTCGTGCAGAGCGCACACAAGACATTGCCCGCATTGACGCCGGCATCGCTCCTCCATCTGTCAAAGGACGGTATCGCGTGCGGGCGACTCTGTCCATTGCGCGTTGCAGCAATGGTGCGTGTTTTCCAGACGTCGAGTCCGTCTTTCATGATCGCGGCCAGCACGGATCTCGCGCGAGCCGTGATTTCGCGGCAAGGTTATGCGCCATGGCAACGGCTTGCGGAGCTCAACCGGCAAGTGGTTGATTTGCTTCCCGCATATTATCAACGCGTTGCTCCCCCGGGTTCGGACAAGTCAAGATTGGTTATTGACTATTCTCGGCTTGGCCGTGGCAGGAAAGAAATGGTCGCGAAGCTTGACTATGCAGGTATTGATGCGGAACTGGTCGATCATCGCCGTATCGTCTTCATTCCCGCCATCGATCACCCTGAGAGCGATTACGAAATTCTGGCGCGTACGCTTAGTTCCGTTTTACCTGCCGAAAATTCCTTATTCGCAGAGCGTCATGTACGGCGTCTTAAAGAACTCGAAAATCTGCGAGACTCGCTGTTTTCCGCTCGTGCCTCTTGGTTGCTTACTCCAAGGCAAGCACTTTTCGGAGATCCGTCACACGCTGAGCGATCGGAAACGATGGCGAAAGTGGCTGATCACGCTGAAAATCACTGTGGAGGAGCCATGAAAATGGCGTCATACGCGATTGCCCCATACCCGCCCGGCATGCCGATCGCTTGGCCGGGAGAAAATATCGGCGAACGGCACGATACGTACATTCAAATGCTTCAAGAATCGAATGTCGCGGTTTGCGACTAAATAGAACAGTGTTCGAATCATTCTCGGACTATTGAACAACAACATCGTGATGTTTTTATTGCCATTTGTTCCGGATCAATTTGGTGTCGTTTGTCTTGTGAGTCAACGTCATTTGTCGGGCAAATACGCCAAGCGATGTGTGGTAGAATTGAATAAAAATGGGCGCGTTGCGTGGGAACGATTTTAGGAGTACAGGTAGGTTGCGAGCCGGAAAATTCATTACATTTGAAGGCATTGACGGATCGGGGAAGACAACCCAGATCAGATACCTAGCGGACTTCTTGGAATCGTTAGGTTATGAGGTTCTGTTGTTGCGTGAGCCGGGCGGTACGAAGATTAGCGAAGAGATTCGCCGTATTCTGCTCGATATGAAAAATGAAGGGATGAAGCCGGAAACGGAACTATTTCTGTTTGAGGCGGCNCGTTCGCANCTCGTACGCGAAATCATTAAGCCTGCATTGGAGCGTGGCGTCTGGGTTATCTCGGATCGTTTTCACGACTCGACAACAGCGTACCANGGGTATGGTCGCGGACTTCCTCTCGATATGGTTCACGACCTGAACAAGCGGGCGATAGGTGACGTGCTCCCCGACATGACGATACTGATCGATCTCGGAGCGGAAGCACGGAGAAATCGACTCGGCAAACGCCATGAGGATGGACAGAAAGATCGCCTCGATGTGGAATCGGAGGCTTTTAAGCGCCGTGTGTGTGACGGATTTCTTGCGATTGCGGAAGAAGAGCCCGATCGCGTTTTCCGCATTGAATCACAGGATAAGAAAGAAGATACCGCAAGGCTTATTCGAGAACAAGTGAGGAGAATATTATTATGAAATTGATCTTCGCAATTGTCAGTGACGAAGACTCCCCGCGTCTGATGGCGGAAGTCAACCGCGCGGGATACCGAGTCACGAAACTACACTCAACGGGTGGCTTTCTAAGATCGGGCAATACAACACTGATGGCGGTGGTTGAAGATTCCGCGCAAGAGGAGGTTCTCTCCATCATTCGCAAAAACTCCAAGAGCCGAAAAGCAGCGATTAATGCTAATATCACACCTTCAACAATGGGTCCTGCGTATGTTCCTTACCCCGTTGAAGTTAACATCGGCGGAGCTACCGTGTTTGTTGTTCCCGTGGAGCATTTTGAAAAGACTTGAAATCTTCGAGGCCATTGACCTTGTCGAAGCGAGTGACATCAACAGATATGGACGGCAATGCCTTGTCATTGCGTTCGATTGTGTGCGCAGAAGAATTGCTCGACGTTCTACGGCAATCAATTGTCGGCAATCCCACTCCCATCATGCTCATCGGAGAAGAGGGGAGCGGTAAACACTATATCGCCATGCGGTTGGCTGCCGCGCTTCTCTGCGATGAGCCCGATGATAAGGATGGGGCATGCGGATCTTGTCCATCCTGCCGTTCGCTTGCACAAGGCGAACACTTCGACCTTATTGAACTCAAACCGGAGGAAGGAAAGAAAACGATCGCCGTTGCGAATGTTCGCGAGCAAGTTGGCTCAACGCTTCACATTTTCCCACAGCTAAGCAGAAGGCGTGTATACATTATTTCCGCTATCAAGGACGACACGCTGAATGAGCAGGGGCAAAACGCGCTTCTCAAGCCGCTTGAGGAACATCCCGAGTTCGTGAGATTCATCCTTTTGACGGAAGACCCGGAAAGGTTGTTACCGACCATTCGATCGCGTTCACGAATGATTCATTTAGGTCGGCGTTCAGACCAAGACATGCGCGCTATTCTCGAACATAACGGAGAGACCGATAGCGCATCCGTCGAGCTTGCGGTACTGTACGCCGAGGGATTGCCGGGACAAGCACTTGCCATTGCCGGTGACAAAGACTTTCAGGAGCTTCGCAGAGAGACTTTCGACTTCTTCCTCAGCTTGTTTCATGAGTCGCGAGTTTTTGCCTTAACGGGTTGGCAGAGACTGCTTCAGGATCGTGACGAGAAAATCAAGGCGGGGACGAAACTGCAGAAGCATGAACGAATACGGATGAATGATGTCTTGCGATTGTTGGAATCATTTTCGCGCGATTTACTTATTCTGAAGGAAAAGATCCCCCAAGGGAAACTCGTCAACTCGGATCTTGAAAAGTCTCTCAGTGCGGTACTGGAAAAGTACCCCGCGACCGATCCGCTGCGCGCAGCGCTTCTCATTCAGCAAACTAGTCGTGCACTATCGGCGAATGTTCTTTTTGACCATGCTGTTGCGAGGTTAATGCTTGGACTTCGACACTATTTGAGCGGGCAAGCCGTCCCCAATCACGTGTATTTGCATGAGACTCTAGGTTAAAGCTTACCCCGCGTAATGTAAGTGTCGTTATAATAGAATCGAATACGATAAAATCCATGAGTAAGATAAAATTCATGAGTAAGGGAGTACCCAATTGAGTTATATAGATATAGATGTGGAAGAAAACGGAATTGACAGCGTCGACGATAGAGAGTTATTTAAAACGTATGATGACGCTTACCGGATCCAATCGGACGATCAAGATCTTAATGAAAATGATTATGATGGCGATGCCGACGATTTGGTGACGATCATCGGTGTTAAGTTGCGCGGACGCGGTAAGACATACCACTTTTCTCCTGCCGGTTTAACGATTAAGAATGGAAACTNNGTGATCGTTGAGACGGCTCAGGGAATGGAGTTAGGGGTTGTTTCGGATTCTATGCAGGAAGTCCCGAGATCAACTCTTAAGCTGCCTTTGAAGGACGTTCTGCGTCTCGCTTCAGATGAAGATCTCACCCATTTCGAGGAGAANAAACTCAGAGAAACAGAGGCAATCGACATTGCGCGTGAGCGAATTGNCCACTACGAACTTGATATGTTTCTTGTCGATGCCGAAATTCGATTCGATAACAAAAAAATCACGTTTTTCTTTACGGCGGATGGCCGCATTGATTTTAGAGAACTTGTTCGCGACTTGGCGTCTATTTTCAGAACACGCATTGAGCTTCGCCAGATCGGCGTCCGCGATGAAGCGAGCATGGTCGGAGGTCTCGCTGTCTGCGGACGAGAGCTCTGCTGCAGCACGTTTTTGAAAGACTTTAACCCCGTCTCGATACGATTGGCGAAAGATCAGAACCTTTCTATGAATCCGGGAAAGATATCGGGTCTCTGCGGACGACTCTTGTGTTGCCTCAACTTCGAACACGAGGCATATGTCGACGCGAGAAAACGTCTTCCGAAGAAGAACGCACACGTGATGACGCCTGAAGGGCCGGGTGTCGTCGAAAATGTTGACTTGTTGAAAGAAGAGGTGAGTGTACGCCTCGACCATGAGACTGATTCCCTCATCGTAACCTNCCCCGCCGACAAGTTGGATAAGATACGCCCACGTGAAGATTCGGAATCACATAGACGAAAGCGAATCTAAAGCGGTGAACGCATATGGTGAATGAACAACCTTCAAATACAACTACAAAGAAAAAAATCAACTACAAAAGGTTGCTGATAAGAGCTGCGATCGCGCTGGTTTTGGTCGCAATCGTAGCGGTGCCGNTTTTAAGCCACAATCGGAACTCTCTATTAGCTGTAAACACGACCGTCGTGAAAAGGGGAGACGTCGATGAGTTTCTCTCTTTTGATGCGCGAATTGTTCCGAAGGAGATTCAGAAAGTAATGGCGAGCGGTCAGACCGTTTTACAAGTACACGTTGAAGAGGGCGAGGAAGTTAAGCGCGGGCAGCTGCTCTTGACGCTNGATATGAGCGAATTGGAGAGAACGCTTGAAGAGCGAAAGCAGGCACTTGATGAGCAAAATAAACTAATGCGCGACATCGAGAGTTTGATCGCGACACTCAAGCGTACAGGGCGTTCACTCGACCTTAGCAAAGTGTCCGAACTGACCGGGAACGCGAATGAATTATTGACGAAGCTCAACGAGCTTGCCACCGGTTGGCAGGATATGATGAATAAATTGCCGTCGCCGAGCGCTGAGCTGATTAAAGAAAGTTTTGGACGCATCAACGGCATTCTATCCAATTCTGATGAACTGATGGAAAAGGTGACAAAATTTGTCGAAGACACTGAAGCTGAAGTTGAGCGACTAAGAGAATCGATTGCCGATAACCGTAATGATGCGACCTTGCTCCTTTTGAAGAGCCGGCGTGAGGAGCTCGTCTGGATGAGGGCGATGCTCGACAGTAGTGAAATGGCGCTGGAGGCGGCATACGATTACGTTTTATCGCTTCTTGACGATCTCAGCGAAGGGGATACCGACCCGGCACTTATTGAATCAATGACAGAATTACTCCTGACACTGGAGTCGAGATTGTCAGAAACGCGACAGCTGATTGCGCGAATTGATCAATTGTTGGAGGAGATTGATGCTCTGATCGAAGAGATAGAGGATGCGATGGAGCAACAACCGGCACCGACGGCTGCTACGCATACCGTCCCGGCAGCCATGGTTTCCGCGTCCGATGAATCGACAAAGGTGATGTCGCTATCGACATCGACCGCAGTATCTTCAGGTTCCAATATACGAATCGGCCGTCCGCGTCTTCAGGCGAGCGGAGTCGATAGCGCACTTCTCTCGCAGACCGCCGGACAGGGGTTGGACATTTTTTCCCTGCTAACGTCCGGAATGGGGCAGTACGGACAGCTCATGGGTCTTTTTGACAATTCGGTTGAAGCCGCCGAGAAAGCGCTCGCCGAGGCTAAGCCTGAAGTCCGAGCTGATTTTGACGGCACGATCGTTCATCTCAATGTCAAGGAGGGTGATCAGCCGTCCGTCTTCTCGTCAACACTTCTATTGGAAGTGTATAAGCGCGGAGATTTCGAGGCTATTTTCCAAGCAAATGAGAATGACGCGCATCGCTTGGAAAAGGGCGATAAGGTCGAATACCTTTTCGCGGGGATGGCGTTTCACGGCGAGATTGTCTTTAAGGCTCCCATTGCGGAATCTGCAAGCGATCTTCTCGGACAATCGAGTTTTGATCTGGGCGGAATTCTCGGCGGGGTAGGCGGCATGTCGCCCACAGTCACGGTTCGCATGAGTGTTAATGGCGAGAATCTCGACAAACTGACACCCGGTTTCAATATTCGCGCTGACATCGAGATCGGTCACAAAACAGATGTTCTAACCGTTCCCGTTGAGTCGCTTATACGTGATAAGGGACGCGATTGCGTCTTGTGTCTCGGTGAAAATGACGTCGTGGCTATTGTCCCGGTTACGCTCGGGTTGCAGGGTGCGACAACTGTCGAAATCATCGCGGGTATTGCTCTCGGCGATGTTGTTGTCGTGAATCCGAATCCCGATATCAAGGACGGAAGTCGCGTAGCCATCAAGAATCACACTCCATGACGAATCCCCCGAACATCGCATCAACCACACCGCTTGTCCAACTGACCGATTGCGTCAAGGTCTACCGGACGGGACAAGTCCATCTTAAGGCACTTAAGGGCGTCGATCTGACGGTTCATCGAGGCGAGATGACAGCGATTATGGGACCGTCCGGTTCCGGTAAATCGACACTCATGCATATCGTCGGTTTGCTCGACGAGATGGACGAAGGTCAGTATATTCTCAACGGTCGCGAAGTTCAAAGCTTGACGGACAATGAACAGGCACGGGCACGAAACGCAGAAATCGGTTTCGTATTTCAGTCTTTTAATTTACTTCAAAGCGCAAACCTCAGAGACAATGTCGCGCTTCCCCTCATCTATGCAGGTGTTCCTGCCGCCGAGCGGCGCAAGCGTGCCGAGTCGATGCTCGAACGTGTCGGGCTTCTCCCTTGGGCGGAGCACCGTCCGGGGGAGATATCGGGTGGACAAAAACAACGCGTCGCCATCGCGAGGGCGATGATCAACCGTCCAAGTCTTCTTTTGGCGGACGAGCCGACCGGGAATCTTGATAGCAAATCGGGGCGCGAGATTATGGAATTGTTTGTCGAGCTTAATGAGATGGGGACGACAGTGATTCTTATTACTCACGATCAGGATATCGCGGCGTATACGAGGCGTATTCTTACGATTGTTGATGGCTTCGTGGTTTCGGATAGCGATGGCGTGGACGCCGTCATTGGTGATGGTTTGAACGCCGAAGCGACTGTTTTGGAGAAGGTGCACTGTGTTTAGGGAGTTTGTGATAATGGCGAGGGGGGCGCTTCGGGCGAACAAGATGCGTTCCTTTTTGACAATGCTCGGCATTATCGTGGGGGTCTCCGCTGTCGTTACTATTCTCTCTGTCGGGCAAGGTGCGCGAAATCTTATCATGGAACAATTCGACACGGTCGGAACAGCTTCTTCTATGGTTTTCAGCCGAACGAACATCTTCAACAGTGACGATGCATTTACTGAGGAAGATCTCAAGATGCTTCGTAGCCGCGTTCCCAATCTCGTAAGAGTCGCACCGATGGCATCCGATGTGGCGCAGATGAGGACGACGCGAGGAGAGCATACGGTGTTTCTTTTCGGAATCGATGAAAATTACGATCGTATCACCATGTCGGAAACAGTCGCGGGCCGACTATTTACTCCGCGCGATTTCGATTCGTCCATGGCGCGCATCGTGTTGAGCGCGGACAGCGCCGCTAGGATTTACAACTCTTACAACGTCGACGGTGAAGTTGTCACGCTTATCAGTGGCGGCCGCTATTTGAACGCCACAGTTGTCGGTGTTTCTCGTTCCGGTTTTCAAAAAACGATGACGCAAACCATGCCGGAGGAGATGCTGCGGCAATCCGCTGCGATTGTCTATATTCCGCTCAATTCGATGCGTCAACTTCTCGGAAACGAGCCGGTTATTATGTCGCTTGCACTGCTTGCCGAGGATGTCTCAGACGTTGACGCTGTCAACCGTCGCAGTCTNGAACTGTTGCACGAGCGTCACAAAAGTGCAGATCGTGAGCCTTATCGAGCAATGAGTCTGACCGATGTCATGGAACAGGCGAATACNATCATTGACATTGTAACGATTTTCATCGGGGCGGTTGCAGCGATTTCACTTCTGGTCGGAGGCATCGGCGTCATGAACATCATGCTCGTTTCCGTAGTGGAACGAACACGAGAGATCGGCCTTCGGAAAGCACTTGGAGCGACCCGTCGAGACATTCTGAATCAGTTCATCATCGAATCAGTTATTTTGACGACGCTGGGAGGTCTGATCGGCGCGATCGTCGGCGTTGTTATTGCCAACATCATTATGTATATTACGGGTTTAAAGCCCGTCTTTACACCTGTTTCTTTTCTGCTTGCAGTCGGGTTCTCGGTTTCCGTCGGTCTCTTTTTCGGTATCAGGCCTGCGATGACCGCCGCCGCTCTTAACCCCATCGATGCCTTGCGCAACGAGTAGAGGCGGAGAATTATTTTTTTCTTGTTCCGCCTTTTGTTTTTCGCCAATGGAAATTGCGTGAGGGAAGACGCGCCTGTTCTGGAAATGGATTGTCGCGTGTGGTATGATTTAATCGTTCAATTGCGAGACTTGGAGAGAGTATCTCAAGCCTCAACTGTAAAGGAGGGTCTGTCTATGCCGCATGTCATTAGTGACGAGTGTATCATGTGTGGTTCATGTGAAGCCGAATGCCCCATGGAGGCGATTTCTCAGGGTGATACACAATTCTGTATCGATCCGGACGTTTGCATCGACTGTGGAGCATGTACCGCTGTTTGCCCCGTTGACGCGATTTCTGAAGCATAATAATCTGTCAGCGTTTAAAGACAAACAGGGAGGCTACCTTTGACAGGTGGCCTTTTTTTGTCAATGGTGGCTGTTGGTTAAAAGATGAGTTTTGAGGGAAATAACGTCATGGTGGAAGAGATCACATATCGCGGAACGGACGATGAACAAAGAGAAGAGATCGGTACATTGTTTCTCGTAGCGACGTCTCTCGGCAATCGTGAGGACATAAGTCCGCGTGCAGTGAAGATCCTCGAGCAAGTTGATTATGTTGCGGCGGAGGATACACGCACTGCGGCAATGCTGTTGTCGGAACTCGGCATCGGCAATCGCCTCATCAGTTATTATGAGCAGAATCAGCGTGAGCGCCACGAGACCTTCTTGCGCGATTTGCTCGCAGGACGCTCGATCGCCGTGATCTCCGAGGCGGGCATGCCCTGCATCTCCGATCCGGGAGAAGGGATCGTACGCCTGGCGGTCCAACACGGCATTCCGATTACCGTTATCCCCGGGCCATCGGCTTTTGTTTCTGCCGTCGCGGCGTCCGGCCTCGATACGAGACGATTTGTCTACGAAGGTTTCATCCCCGCGCGNGGAAGTGAACGAAGAAAACTTATTGAAAAGATCGCGTTGGAGCGCCGTACTGTCGTCTTTTATGAGGCACCTCATCGCATTGAGAAGTTGTTCCGCGATCTCTTGGAGGCGGACTTGAGCGAACGGTATGTGGTCGTTGCCCGTGAATTGACGAAACGGTATGAGGAGTTTCTGCGGTTTACGGTCGCCGAAGCTGTCGCGTACTACGAGACAGTCACGCCTCGCGGAGAGTTTACTATTGTGCTTGAGGGGGCCGAAGAATACGAGACGCGAACGGGCGACACGGGAGTTCGTTCAGACGATGAGCTCGTCGCATTACTNAGAACTTGCCTTGATAAAGGGATGACAACACGCGAAGCGGCAGCTCATGTTGCGGCGGAGACAGGTGATTCGAAAAACAAACTGTATCGTCTTGCCTTGTCTGTGAAAGAGACGCACTGATAGCTGTCCTGTGGTGCATCGCTGTCATTTGTGAGACAATGATTCGAAGCATGTGAGTGTATCTGCTCGCCATTTTAATGGGATAAATGAGAAACATCGCAGGGCGATCTATCCTGTCGTTTGCGGCAGGGATACGCTTGGACGGAGGAATTATGGTTANAGAAAAGTATTACATTACAACACCGATCTATTACCCGAGCGGGCAATTGCATATCGGTCACTCTTATTCGACGGTCGCGGTCGACGCCATGGCTCGATATAAGAGAATGCGGGGATTTGATGTTTTCTTCTTAACCGGTACCGATGAGCATGGGCAGAAAATCCAGCAGACGGCTGAGAAAGCCGGAAAAAGTCCGAAAGCGTACCTCGATGAGATGGCCGTTGAGATTAAGAAACTCTGGAAAGTTCTCGACATTGAATATGACGGTTTTATTCGGACGACGGACGATTACCACGAAAAAGCGGTACAGGCGATCTACCAGCAACTATACGAACAGGGAGACATCTATAAGGGTAGCTATGAGGGGCTGTACTGTACACCATGTGAAGCATTCTGGACGGAAGGTCAGGCTACCGATGGTCTTTGNCCCGATTGCGGCGCTAAAGTCGAGGTCATGAAAGAAACGAGTTATTTCTTTCGCTTGTCAGCATATGAAGACAGGCTGCTAAAAATGTTTGAGGATGATCCCGANTTCTTGTTGCCGCGCTCAAGGGCGAACGAGATGATCAACAACTTCATTAAGCCCGGACTCGAAGATGTCGCCGTAACGCGCACGTCGTTCGACTGGGGTGTTCGCATTCCCTTTGATTCGGATCACGTCGCGTATGTCTGGATCGACGCCCTCTCAAATTACATCACTGCACTCGGATACCCCGACGACTTGACGCTGTACAACCGCTATTGGCCAGCCGATGTTCACGTGATCGGGAAGGAGATCGTCCGTTTTCACTCGCTCATTTGGCCGGCTCTCCTGATGGCGCTCAAACTCCCTCTCCCGAAACAGATTTTCGCTCATGGATGGCTTCTTTTTGGTGGAGACAAAATGTCGAAATCGAAGGGCAATGTCGTCGATCCAATCATTCTCGCAGAAAAATACGGCGTCGACGCCATTCGATACTTTCTCCTCCGTGACGTCCCGTTCGGCTCGGACGGAAACTTCACAAACCGAGCGCTGATCGAGCGCATCAACAGCGACTTGGCGAACGATCTGGGCAATTTGCTCAGCCGTACTGTCGCCATGATCGTCAAATCATTCCCGAATGGGTTGCCAACCGATTACGACGAGGAACCGGTCGATGTGGAGCTCGATGATTTTGCCGACGAGACGTTCAAACAAGTCGAGTCGACGATGGACCATTTGGAGTTCAATCATGCGCTTGAGGCGATTTGGACGCATGTCGGTCGCTGCAATAAATACATCGATGTGACGATGCCGTGGATTCTAGCAAGGGAAGAGAAAGACCGCGCGAGATTGGCGTCAGTTCTCTATACGCTCGCAGACAACTTGCGCCGCATCGCCGTGATGATCACGCCGTTCATGACGAGGACACCTGCACTCATGCGTGAACAACTCGGTATCCCGGAGAGTGATCCCGAAGAGTCAGGTAGCCTGACATCGTGGGAATCTGCTAGGTGTCGCGATCTCTACCAAGGGAACGCCGATGTCAAGAAGGGGCGTCCCATGTTCCCGCGCATCGATGTCGAAAAAGAACTCGAATCTCTTGAAGAGCTTCTATGATTTGGTTTGACACGCACTCACATATTCAGAGCGGAGAGTTTCGCAATGATTTTCCCGATATGCTCATGCGCGCTCGCGCGGCAGGCGTGACGCGCATTTTATTACCGGGTTCTAACGAGCCTGACTCGCGCATCGCATGCCGATTGGCGGTCGACGATCCGATGTTGTACGCGGCTGTCGGCGTCCATCCGCACGATGCGAAGACNTGGGACGAAGGGTNGGCNGATCGTTTTGCGAAACTTGTACGCACGACGAACGACAAAGCGCTTAAAATTGGGCGTGATCGTTGCGTCGTCGCCTATGGAGAGATCGGGCTCGATTTTTACCGCGATTTATCGCCGCGCAAAGTTCAGCGCACCGTATTCAGAAAACAGTTGGAGCTTGCGCATAAGCTCGAACTTCCCGTCATCGTTCACATGCGGGAGGCGACGGAAGCGACGCTGGACATGNTCCGCGAAGCGTATAAGGACGGGCTGTTCTCGAAAGATCACCCTGCCGGCGTCGTGCATTGTTACTCAGGGAGTGCCGAGACCGTCCCGTACCTCTTGAAACTCGGATTCATGATCGGATTTGACGGTCCGATCACGTATAAGAATGCGCGCAAACCAATGGATGCGCTCGCCGCTGTCCCGATCGATTCGCTCGTCCTCGAGACGGACGCTCCATATCTCACGCCGCACCCGTACCGCGGGAAGCGCAACGAGCCCTCCTATCTGCCGTTCATCGGTGAAAAAGCGGCTGAGATTCTCAAGATGGATGTCAAAGATGTNGCAACACAGACGACAGCGAATGCGCTCAGACTATTCAGAATAGAGCGCTAGTTCATGAAAGCGAACCATGCCGATATGACACCGGTCGTCGCCAGATAAATTAGTAGTCCCGCGACCACGACGCCGCCCATAACGGCGATGATGCTCTTTTTGAAGTCCATGTTAAGAATGCTCGCGGCGAGTGTGCCGGTCCAAGCCCCCGTTCCCGGCAGAGGGATGGCGACGAACAGGAACAGGGCGACGTAGAGTCCGCGTCCCGCTTTGCTCATTAACTTTTTACCACCGGCTTCACCGCGTTTAAGGAAGAAACTGAATATTTTGCCTATGTATTTTTTGTCCTGTCCCCAAACCAGAATTTTACGAGCGAAATAAAAAATAAGCGGCACCGGCAACATATTCCCCAAGATACCTATGATCATAGAGGT
>JGI24712J26585_10002216_pt1 | contig 16064 bp, 15 predicted proteins | sample BioPla3DNA2_FD_26585 | JGI IMG/M metagenome (IMG submission 26585) | reverse complement strand
GGAAATCATCTTTTTTGCACTTTTTTCAAAAATTATTTCTGCCATTTTTCAGCCTTACTTTTATACAAAAACAAAAAAATAGCTTTTTAAGGCTCGACTAAATAAGTCGGACATCGTCCGAACTTTTATGTGTTTTTACAGCTCAAACGAACGAAGTAAACTAAAAAATCAAGCCGAGCGAAAGGGTAAACATATCGCGGTAATGAGCTGAAGTAGGCATTACATGGAAAAAACTTTTGCGATAACCTACATCAAAAGTAAAAGAGTACACATCTAGTCCTAATGATGTAATAGCATCTAAATTATGCTGTTGGAAGTGTTTTTTTTCTATTCCTATATCATTTTTCGACAAACGCACCAAAACTCTGTATTGCAAGCCTGCTTTTGCCCTAAACGACAGTTTTTCAGTTCTTAGAATATGAAAACCAGCCTCAATAGGAACTGCCAAATAACCCAATTCTATATGCTGAACAGAGACAATCGTATCTTTCCATATAAATTGGCATTTATTAATGTGATAGTCGACACCTATTTGCCCAAATAAGCGCTCCCCTACCCTAACTTGAAAACCAACATTGTAGTTCAATGTTTTTTTGTATTCTAAATCGCTATTAAAGTCTTTTTTATTGGTTGGTATATCAAAGCCAAATCGTACTCCCCAGTGTACAATGTCTTGTGCCGACACAAGATAAGACATAAACGATAGCAATAGCGTTAGTAAAAAATATTTAATTTTCATATTTTTATAAAGATTTAAGTTCTACAAAAGATTTAAGAAAAGCGGCTGTTCCTTCTATTCCAAGAACCGACGAATCGATGCAGAGATGATAAGAAGAAGAAGAACCCCATATTTTATTGGTATAATAATTGTAATAATGTGCTCTTTTTTTATCTATCTTATTGATTATATGGATTGCTTTTTGCTCTGATACACTTTCTTGTTTCATTAGCTGCTCAACTCTTTTGTCAAAAGGTGCATGAATAAAAAAGTGAAAACAATCAGGACAGTCTCTCAATATATAATCGGCTGTACGTCCGATAATTACACAAGATTTTTTCGCAGCTATTTCTCGTATAACATTTGCTTGCAATTCAAAAAGCTCGTCTCTATTCATGAGCGATTTATCGTACATATTAACAGGATTATACACCAAAGCGCGAAGCAATTTATTGGAAGGCTTTTCGTCTGCTTTTTCAAATAATCTGCTGTCAATTCCCGTTTCTTTTGCTGCCAATTCTAATAAAGATTTATCATAACATTCTATTTGAAATAATGCAGCAAGTTGTTTGCCTATCTCTAAGCCTCTTGCACCGGCTTGTCGACCAATAGTAATAACGATTTTTTCTTCCGTATCTGTCATCATAGTATTTCTTTTTTTAATTTGTTTAATTGTCGTGAAATTAAAATAGCAGCCACAATAGTAGCCATAAAATCAGATATAGGCATGCTCATCCACACACCGTTGAGTTCCCAAAAATGAGGAATGATGAGAAGCAAAGGAAATAAAAACAACATTTGACGCGAGAGCGATAAAAAGACAGCTTCTTTGGCTTTACCTATCGACTGAAAGAATTGACTTACTACGATTTGAAATCCTACGATAGGAAATACCGCAACCGATATTTGCAAGCCTATTTTTGATAAATGCATTAGTTCTGCGTCGGAAGTAAAAAGAGACACCATCGCCGTTGGAAATAGTTCGCCTAATACAAAGCCAATGGTGGTCAACAAAGTGGCTATTAACACTGTGAGACGAAAAGCCTTGATTACTCTATCGTATTGTTTTGCTCCGTAATTATAACCTACAATGGGTTGCATGCCTTGTGTTAATCCTAAGACTATCATAACAAACAACATCGCCAAACGATTAACAACACCAAATGCACCTACTGCCATATCGCCACCATAAAGCAATAGTTTACGGTTCACAATAATGACAATAATAGAAGCGCAGGCATTGAGCAAGAATGGAGCAATACCTATGGAAATAATCCCATAAACAATGTCTTTTTTTAATACAAAAATATTCGGTTTGAAGTGAATGAAATTCTTTTTATTAAAAAAATGACATAATTCATAAATAAAAGCCGATGTTTGTGCTAACATGGTAGCTAAAGCTGCTCCCTTGATACCCCAATGAAAATAAAAAATAAAAATAGGTGCTAATATAACATTTGCAAACACTGATATTAAAACAGTTATCATCGCTTTCCGAGGATAGCCCGACGAACGCATTAAGCCATTCAAGCCAAAATATAAATGCGTGAGAACATTACCATATAATAGTATTTTCATAAAATCGCGAGCATAAGGTAAAGTTGCCTCGCTGGCTCCAAAAAAATACAAAATAGGATCTAAAAAAATGAAACATACCGAAGAAAATAAAAGACCGGTAATAACATTCAACAACACTAAATTACCAAGTATTTCTTCAGCACTTCGATAGTCTTTGGCACCTAAACGCACCGACATCATCGCAGCGGCTCCTACCCCTATTAATGAACCAAAAGCAGCCGCTAAATTCATAAAAGGAAAACTAATAGACAAACCGGCAAGTGCCATAGCTCCAACTCCATGACCTATAAAAATACTATCAATAATGCTGTAAAGAGAAGTAGCTATCATAGCAATAATAGAAGGAATAGAATACTGCCAAAGCAGCTTCCTAATATTTCCATAACCTAAGACTAACGGATTTTGACTATCAGACATATATTGTTTTTTATCCTTTTTTTAAAAGAAAGCAAAAATACGTATTTTTTCAATACAGAATAAGTGGATACTTAAAAAAAAAGAGGATTAGGCTAAACTTTTGATTTACAAATGAAAGTATGAAATAAGCAAAATAAAATAAAAATATTTTCAAAAAACAAGTGTTTTTAATGAATTTTTCAATAACTTTGCTCCAAAGTTTAATAAAGAATTCGAAATAGTAGATGCAAAAGGTTAAAATATTAAATATCAGGTTTAAAAACAACATTAAAAAAGAAGAAATTCCTATATTTCGCAGTGCATTAATCAGTACTTTGAAAGAAAATAATGATGTTTTGTTCCATAATCATACAAAAGATAGCTTTAGATATGCCTACCCTTTAATTCAGTACAAGCGTATTAATAAAAAAGCTGCCATTTTCTGCATTGAAGAAGGAACCGACGTCATTGGAAAATTATTTTCGACATGTAACTTTAGTTTTCGTTTTAACAATAAAAAAGTAGAAATGGAAATTGAAAACATTAAAGCTTCACAGCATATCATACAAACTTGGAATCATAGCTTTCAATACAGAATACGCAAATGGCTGCCTTTAAATCAAGATAATTACAACAAATACCTATCATTAGATACTTTAACAGATAAAATAGCTTTTTTAGAAAACATCTTGATTGCAAATATTCTTTCTCTATCAAAAGGATTGAATATTTACTATGATAAAAAAGTAGAATGCAAAATACAAACATGCGATACCCCTGCACTCATCCAATATAAAGGAGTAAAAATGATGACTTTTGATATCGAATTCAAATCCAATGTTTCACTGCCCAATTATATAGGATTAGGAAAAGGTGTGAGTTTGGGAATGGGAATAGTAACTGTAAAAAAAGAGAAAAATAAATAAAAACATATACATATGGGAAATAATTTAGAACTATTTTTAAAATGTGATATTTCGGGTATTCAATCTTTTATTTTTAATGTACCAAGTAAGGGTGCTGCAAAAGCTCTTAAAAAACGATCTATTTATGTAGAAGATATATCAAAAAATTGTTTGCATGAATTAAATGATTTTTTCAAAGAAGATACTTTGGAAGAACTTTACAATGGAGGTGGAAATTTTTACTTGGATATATCAACTCAAAAGAGCAAAAAAGAGATTGAAAACAAAATTGAGAATATCCAAAACCTTTATTTAAAGAGTGATATTTTCCCATATATATCCTTTGTAGAAAAAAGCAATGAAGAAATAGGTTATTTGCTTAAAGAAATTAATCGAACGGTGCAGAAGAAGAAAATGCAAAGACCAATTAGTTATGATTTAATTGATGCTACACCTGTTACCGTACCCGACTTTGATATTAATGAAATCAAAGGTGTTAATGGGCAAGTCCCGAGAGGTGACTTTAGTTGGATAGCCGAAAATGCAGTTGGAGATAAAAAACTTGCGGCTATAAAACTTGACGTAGATAATTTAGGTTCGCTTTTTATGGGCTTATCCAAAACAGATTATCAAAAACTATCACAAGCTATAAAAGATTTTTTTGATGATAGACTTTTAGGTTTGATTCGTAATTTAAAAATGCAAGATAATATCTATGTGGTATTTTCAGGTGGTGATGATTGTTTTATGATTGGAAGTTGGAATCATATTTTTGATTTAGCAGTTCAGTTACGTAAGGAATTTTCAACATTTCAAGAAAAAATCAAAAAAGAAATTTCATCTTTACCAAAGGAGCCAATTACGTTTTCAGCAGGAATTGTTGTTTTTACTCCTCATTATCCCTTACTACAAGTGTCTGAAGAAGTCGAAAGCTCTTTATCTAAAAGTAAGATGGCTGTAGGAAAAAATAGTGTAACTATATTTGGGAAAACTCTAACTTGGAATGAATTTGAAATAGCGCAAAATCTTAGTAAAACTTTATCTGATCTAATAGAAAATAAAAAAGAGTCGAAAAGTTTATTGATGATTTTCAGAAGTGTTTATCCGATTAAGAATGAACTGCCAAAAGTGTGGCGACTAAAATATTTTTTACGACGTAATGTACAAACATCTAATTTGGATGAAGTGAAAACTATTTTAAATGGGTACGAACAGGCTTTACTGTTCAGATACATTAATAAAAACAATAATAACCCAGATGTTTATTTAGTAGCGTCAAGATGGGCCGAGTTATTGATGAAGGAATCAATTGAATAAAAATAAATAACATATTATGATTATGGGAAAACAATATTATGGTTCTCAAAAGAACAAAAATGAAAAAGAAAGAAAAACGTTCACACAGCTTGGCGAAGAAGTGAAAAATAAGTATTTTAATATTTATTTTAAAGACTTACTGCTTATAAGTAAAACTTTGGAGTTGGATAATGTATTAAATACTATTGAGGATTTTGTTGAAAACGAAGGTGAAAATCTAAGTCCTAGTCAATTAAGAAACATTTACGATAAAGCCATTAGTTGTAAATCATTGAACGAACTAAAACTATTAAGGCCAAATTTAGCTTATATCGCAGGTCGAGATAAAAAGGTTGGAACTAAGAAGTTTGTTGCTTTTCTAGATTTATTAATTAAAAATGTAAACACAGAAGAGCAAGTGAAAGAATTTAAGACATTTTTTGAAGCTGTTGTAGCGTATCACAAATTTTATGGAAAACAAGAAAATTAAAAATATTATGAAACTTATAGAAACTAAAATTGTAAAAGGGACAATTACACTTGAGACAGGATTACATATTGGTGGCGCAAAATCCTCATTAGATATTGGCGGTTTAGACACGCCTGTTGTTAAGACTCCTGAAGGTCTCCCATATATTCCCGGAAGTTCATTGAAGGGTAAAATTAGATCTTTATTGGGTATAAAGGAAGGTAGTATTGATGCTAAAAATGATAGTATGTTATTAAAAAAGATGTTTGGTTTTGAAGGGACAAAAGAAAATCAAAATAAAGATGCGCAAATATCACGTTTATTATTTAGAGACTCTACTCTTGATGTTACACAATTTAAGGAATACTTTAATAATGCCATTCTGGAAACAGAATATACAGAAGCTAAATGGGAAAATAGAATTGATAGAAAGTCAGGAAAAGCCGAGGGTGGACTACGCCAAATAGAGAGAGTGCCTGCCGGAACAGTTTTTAATTTTGAAGTTGTAGTAAATCGCTATGAAGAAAATGGCAAACAAGATGAAGATTTACTTGCTAAATTAAAGGAGGGCTTTAAAATGTTAGAAAATAATTATCTTGGTGGAAGTGGTAGTCGTGGTTATGGGAAAGTGAAAATTGAATACAAATGAAAGCGATTATATTAAATTCAAATTTAGGTACACGTTTTCGCTTTGGTAAGGCTATGGGTGCTTTTACTGAAGAAACTCATAACACACAAAAAACTACTTCTGAATATCTGCACTCTGACACTTTATGGTCTGCTTTGGTTAATGCTTGGGCTCTTACAAATCCTGAAACAGTTGATATATTCATCTCTGCTTGCAATAGAGGAGAATTTAAATTAACATCTGCATTTTATAGCTATCATTTAAATGGAGAAGATAATAGTGTTATTTATTTTTTACCCAAACCAGTTAGTTTAAATCTATCAAATTTTGCAGAGCCAAAAAGATTGAAAAGAATAAAATTTATCTCTAAAGGTGTTTGGGAGAGTGGATTGATGCCGGAAGATTGGTTTGACAAGGAAAAGTGCACACTTTTACAAAAAGAGTCAATAGTTGCATTGAGAGGAGAAATAAATGAATCGGTTGATTTGTATGCAATTGAAACAGCCGCTAAAACCAGTGCTCGGAATGTAAAAGACCGCGAGGATGTTTTTTATTTTCAAACTGATTTATACCTTATGGATAGGGTAAAATGGTATTTTCTCGTTGAAAGTAATATGAGTGAAGAACTTCAAAAAGATTTTCAAACGGCTATGAGCTCCCTTATTAATCTTGGTATAGGAGGTGAAAGAACAACGGGATGCGGAAGTTTGAGTGGCTACTATGAAACTGATTTCGATATTGAACTAAAAGAATCTTCCCAAAATGAAACTGTACAGGCAAGTTTATCACTTGTGGCACCTACTCAAGATGAGTTATGTGATGATGATATTTACCAGACAATCAAGCGGGGTGGACGTTTCTTCGAAAAAGGAAAATCGCTGCCCATGATTCAGATGTTATTAGAAGGTGCTGTATTAGATAAGTCGGTAAAAGGTAGAATTGTAGAATTAAACAACAATCCTAAAATCCTAAGATATGGATTGAATTATATGATTCCTTTGCATAGTAATTTTTACACTTCAAAATTTTAAATGAATGATGGAAAAAGTAAAATTAAGAATAACAACGATAACACCTGTGACTATTGGATCAGGAAAGGAATTATCACCTTATGCTGATTATATTGCTGAAAAAGACAAAATTTATTTTATTGATACTAAAAAAAGTATTGATAAAATAATGGCAAAAGGTGATAAATTTCTTGAAGACTATATTTCAGGGATAGCAAATGGAATGGACAATAATCGCAGTTTATTTGATTTGAAGAACTTTTTGTTTGGGAACCGAATTGTACAATCAATAGAAGAAGTATCTTCAATAAAGTGTTCTTTTGTTGGTGATAGTAAATTTAAGCATCCTATTAAAGGTATGATTCAATCACCTTTAGGTGAGCCGTATATTCCAGGAAGTACTATAAAAGGAGCTCTGAAAACTATATTAATGTATAATTGGTTGAAAAATAATAAGCAAGGAAATAAAATTATCGAAGATGTTTTAACAAAAAAAGACAATCGTGGCAGACCACTCAACTTTGATTCTTTGGAGAAAAAGTTTGAAACTTTTGTTGATAGAGAAAATAGATTAATTCGTAAGAACACAATTCAGCAAGTTACAGATAGTACTTTTTTGAAACCAGAATCAAAAGTGGTTGTAGATTGCTACCGAAAAATGCCAATACGATTAGAATGTATCCCAAAAGGAGAGACCGCAGAGTTTGAACTTGTTCTGGACAAATTCAAATGGGAAGAATTAGCAATGCAAATAAATGAATATGTCAAAGATTCTATTAATCGTGAATTTGAGATTATAAAAGAGCAAGATGACCTGATTGCATACTATANTAACTTGGTTGATATTNAAGAAGAAGTTACAAAGGCTAAAAGTAATGTAGCTTATCTTCGTTTAGGATTTGGCAAAGGTTACTATCTCAATTCATTAGGTATTGCAATTTATGATTATGTTATGCAGGATGGTAAAGAAGAATTGAGAGATAAATATGAAAAATTTATCAATACAAATTTTGCAAGAAAAAATAAATATGGTATTATCCAGGAGATAGAATTAGAAGAGTTTCCTAAAACTAGACTCTATGTTTCAAATACTCAAGAACCATTGGGGTGGGTCAAAATAGAAAAGGTTAACTATCTTTAATATGATTCATTATAGAAGCACTGTGTTGCCAATTGATTTTTTTATAGGATATAAGTGTAAAACTCAACAATGAAAACACATATCACATTAGTTGGCGGACAGCCTATTCCGGTTTACTTGGGCATTCAATTTGCTCAGGCAGATAAAATTTTGTTTATCTGTTCGGATCAAACTCATAAAGAAGCAGAACGTGTGGGTAAGGAAATAGAAATTCCTTCAGAAATTAAAGAACTCGACCCAGTAGATTTAGAAAAAATTGCTATTGGCATTAAACATTTATTTGAAAGTTTACAAGAAGATGAAATTACTATCAATATATCAAGCGGTACAAAACCGTGGGCTTACTATTTTGCCTCAATTTTTGCACAACACCCAAACACTACACTTTTCTATGTAGATCAAAACAATAGAGTTTGGAATTTGACCGAACAAACTTATCAAAATATTGAACTTGACATGGATGTTCGGTTTCGGCTACACGGCAATCCGCTCGAAGATTTTCATCAAATAGGTAAATATGAAGAAGAAGATTTCGCAGCTATTCAGCAAATTAGAGAAGTTAGAAAATTTAGTCCTGGAGATTTTACTCAATTAGTAAACTCATTTAGCAAGAGAACCAATTTGTCAGTACATTCTACACGAAATGGTTCAACCTTGGAGTGGAATAAAAAGGATAAAGAGTTTCTAATTCGATTATATAATCATAAGGGATTTTCACAAACCTATGTATTAGAATCTCCTTATATCTATTATCTGATACATAACAGCGGGTGGTTTGAGTTGCAGGTGGCGCAAATGCTAAGCGAGTGGGAGCGTGCCAAGGAGATACGTTTGAATTGCATTTTTCCAACCAAAACAAACTCCCCTAAGAATGAAATAGACATCATTATTGATACCGGCACAAAACTACTTTTTGTAGAATGTAAAACACAAATTAATAGCGAAACCGATATTGATAAGTTTGCTGCAGCGGTTAAAGTGTATGGAGGCAGTGGTAGTAAAGCCCTGTTTGTAACTGACGCACCTATGCGTGATAAGGCAAAAGAAAAGTGCAATGACAACGGCGTGCTTTCGTTTTCGTTGGAGAAGTTTGGTGGTGCCTCTTTAAGCAAAAGTCCACTATTTGAATTGTTAGAAAAAGAGTTGTTTAATATAAATCCAAAATAAAACAATATGGCAAGAAAAGTATTTATATCTATTTTAGGAACAGGATTTTACACTAAATGTAAATATATATCCGAAGATTTTGTCTCATCAAATACCCGATTTGCTCAGCAGGCAATTCTTGAATATAACAATGCAAAGAATTGGAATAGTGAAGATAAAGTAATCTTTTTCCTCACAGACGACGCAAGAAAAACCAATTGGGATATTAATGAACGAAAACATAATCAACAAGGATTGGTTAAATACAAGGGATTAAAATATATTATAGAAGAGATGAACTTGTCAATACAAATCGTTGATAAATTCATACCGGATGGAAAGAATGAGGCAGAGATGTGGGAGATATTTACAACTATCTTTAATCAATTGAATAATGATGATGAATTGTATATCGATTTAACTCATAGCTTCAGATACCTACCGATGCTATTGTTGGTATTGAGTAACTATGCTAAGTTCTTGAAAAATATCAAAGTTGTAGGTTTATCATATGGTAACTTTGAAGCCAGAAACCAAGACACTAATGAAGCACCTATAGTTAATCTTTTACCTATAACTGCACTTCAAGACTGGACTTTTGCTGCTGCAGATTATTTGGAAAATGGTAATGCTGAAAGGTTGGTTAATTTATCATCTACACAATTAGCTCCAATTCTAAGAGAAGCAAAAGGGACTAATAAAGATGCCATATTGATAAATAAATTTATTAAAAAACTTCAGGAGACAACAGAAGACTTTCAGACTTGTAGAGGTATAAATATTATAAACTCAATCAATATCAATGCGTTAAAAAGTCAGTTAGAAGAATTGGAATCAACTTTTATAAAACCTCTTGACCCTGTTATAAAAAAGATAAGTAATTCGTTCGAAGTGTTTGATAAAAAACAAAATATTCAGAACGGATTTAATGCAGCTAAATGGTGTTTTGATTATGGATTATATCAGCAAGCTGCTACTATTTTGCAAGAGAATGTAGTATCTTATTTTTGTTTGAAAAATAAGATTAGAATAGATAGTGAATTTGAGCGAGAAATTATAAATCAAGCGTTCAGCATCTTAGGGCAAGGAATTGAGGAGGATGAGTCAAAATGGAAAGTAAACGAAGACCATAAGGATAAGATTAAGGATATTCTAAAAGATGAGGAATTAAATATACCAAATGTTTATAAAGCTTTTTCTCGCTTAACTGAATTAAGAAATGATATAAATCACAGCGGAATGCGAAGTTCTAAGGCTCCGGTAAAATCTAATAGAATTAAATTATCTTTAGAAAAAGACATTGTGTTATTTCAGCAAATATTACAGGATAATTATGCTGATAAAATTTCTAAGAAACTAGAAATTAACAAAATGTTAATCAACCTCACCAATCACCCCTACGCTCAATGGAGCGACGAGCAAAAGCAGGCTGCTGAGCAGTTTGGCAGTTGTGTAGATTTGCCTTTTCCGGCTGTTGATCCTTCAGCAGATGCGGATGACATTGATGCCTTAGCAGATGAATACTTGCAAAAAATATTAGATATCTCAAAGCATGAAGAAAGTGAGCCTGTTGTACATCTAATGGGCGAGATGACTTTTTTGTATGCCTTAGCAAACAAATTGAGAGATAAAAATATTCGTTGCGTTGCTTCTACCAGTGAGCGCAACACCATCGATTTAGGCGGAGGACAAAAAGAAATACAATTTTCTTTTGTTCGGTTTAGAAACTATTTTTAATTAATAACAATGATAAAGAAATACACAAAAAACATGATAGCAAGCACTATTTCTAATGTAGAGTTAAGCCCACATCAACAGAAAGTTTTACATCAGTTCAAAGATTTTATAAAAAACAAGGAACAGCGGGTTTTTATTCTTCGTGGTTATGCCGGAACGGGTAAGACTACGCTTGTACGATTTTTCATTAAAGAGCTATTCCAGTCAGAAATAAACTATAAGTTAATGGCTTCGACCGGTAGAGCGGCAAAAGTTTTGACTAATTTCACCAGTGCAACTGCCAGCACTATACATTCTGTCATTTATAACTTTAAAGATTTCAATCAAGATTTAGAGGAAATAGTGAGACAAGAAGACACAATGGGTGTAGAAAAAAGCGGACAACTTTATCTTACATTTGAGCTTCTCAGCGTAACACACGACTATGATCAAGTAGTTTACATCGTTGATGAGGCGTCGATGATATCCGACATAAAAGATAAAAATGTCAATCAGGCAATATTTGGCAGTGGGAAACTGCTCAGCGATTTAATGAATTACGATAAAAAAGGAAAATTTGTTTTCGTAGGTGACGAGTCGCAGTTACCGCCAATAGAACAAAGTATATCGCCTGCTCTTTCGGTAGATTATTTCAAGCAAAATTTTAATATTAACGCCACAGAATCAACGCTAACAGAAATTATTCGTCAGCAACAGGACAACACCATTATTACAGCTTCTCATCGCATTCGCAAATTATATCAAAACCCTCCGAAAGTAAAATGGGGCATATTGCCACTTGGAAAGTATCATCATATTCAACTTCACAGCGATGTCGTAGCAATGATTAACACCTATTTATCGCTAATCGTCAAAAAAAATTATCAAAATGCCACTTTTATTGCTTATTCGAATAGCAAATGCAACAATATCAACACTCTTATACGCACCTCTTTGGGCATGAAGAACGGAATACAAGAGGGCGACCTGCTGCTTGTTACTCAAAACAACCTTATCAGTGGATTTATGAACGGAGATATCGTCGTTGTTGAGCAAGTAAAAAATACATGCATACAAAAAGCACAGCTTACTTTTCAGCTTGTTGAAGTACGCGAATTGGTAACAGGACGGCGTTACTCACAATTTATTATAGTGGATGTTCTTCAAGGAAATTTCACTAATTTGAATCAAGCACAGCAAAAAGCATTGTTTGTCGACTTCTATAGAAGAATGAAAGCAATCGGACTCAATCAATATGACAGTTCTTTCAAAGATATGCTTTACAAAGATGTATATCTCAACGCTTTACGCTGCGTTTACGGTTATGCTATTACTTGTCATAAAGCCCAAGGGGGCGAATGGAACGAAGTATGTATTGATATTCCTCGCAATCTCACTCTGAATGCCACGTCAGCTGCTTACCAATGGATTTATACCGCTATTACACGTGCTAAAAAAAGATTGCACATAGTTAAAGATTTTTATATTGGACCTTAAATAAAAGTATATGGAACTAATTTTAAACACTTACGGAACATCGTTGAGCAGAGACAATGAAGGCTTTGTCATTTTACACAAAGACGGCAAACAGCGTATCCCTGCACAAGGAATAAATGCTATTCTTATCAGCAAAGGAGCACAAATAACAAGCGATGCCGTTATATTGGCTATAGAAAATGAAATAGAAATCCTTTTTATGGATAAAACGGGCAACCCAATAGGCAGAGTGTGGAGTCCAAAATATGGCTCTATCTCGACCATAAGAAAAGGGCAATTAAACTTTACTTTTTCAAAAGAAGCTGTGAGTTGGATTGTTGAAGTAATTACACAAAAAATTGAAAATCAACAAGCATTACTATTAAGTTTGTATTGCGACAACGAACTACAAAAAAGAACCATCGAAAAAGCCATCAGACGTTTAGAAGATTATCGCAAAAAAATCAGCCTTGTTGAAGGCGAAACTATTTCAGATGTAGCCCCAAGTTTAAGGGGTTGGGAGGGTATTGCATCGAAAATATATTTTGAATGTATCGGCAGTTTCATGCCCGATGATTTACAATTTCAAAAACGCTCACAACATCCGGCTACCGATGTAGTAAACAGCATGCTCAATTATGGATACGGCATTTTGTATGGAAAAATAGAAGGCGTTCTCATTAAAACAGGCATTGACCCCTACATAGGAGTTATGCACCGCGACGACTACAACCGCCCGGTCTTGGTATATGATATCATAGAACTCTATCGTATTTGGGTCGACTACGTGGTGCTGGCTTTGGCTATGCAAAAAGCTGTTACCGATGAATATTACTCTATCAAAGAAGACGGGTCTTATTGGTTAGAGCCACTTGGAAGAAGAGTTATAATTCAATCGATCAACGATTATTTAGACGAAACCATCAACCTCAAAGGTATGACACGCTCACGCCAACATCATTTATTTTTATATGCGCAATCTTTAGCCCAAACATTTAAAAATTTTGAAAAATAATTTTCATTATGGTACATTACGGAAAACATATTACAGCAAAAGAAGATATACTGCAAAAAGTACCTTTAGCATATATTTATAAGCAAATAAATCAGCCTCATGATGATTTACAATCGAAAATAAAACAGCTACGCATCCTACGTACGATGAATAGCAAACAATACAGCCAACTAAAAAAACAACTCCCCTATTTTGTTTGTGGTATATTTCAGCCACCTTATCGAAAAAAAGAAAATTTCGGCTATACTAATTATTTTATTATCGACTTAGATTACCTCTCTGATAAAGAAATAGCACTGCCCGATATCAAAGCTAAAATAAAACAAGACCCCAGAGTAGTAATGTGTTTTGCATCGCCAAGCGAAGACGGACTAAAAATAATATTTCAACTAAAAGAACGCTGCTACGACCCGCACATTTACTCCATTTTTTATAAATCTTTTGCTAAAAAATTAGCTAAGCAATACCATCTTGAGCAAGTTATAGATAGTAGCACTTCCGACGTGGCAAGAGCTTGCTTTATTAGCTTCGACCCCAACATCTACTACAATCAACAAGCCGAGTGTGTTGATTTAAACCAATATGTCGACACCAACTATTTATCTGCTTTTATATCGTTAAAAAAAGAATTAGAGCAAGACGAAAAAGAAACAAAACAAAACAAGCCCGCTGCCACTACAAGCAACGATCCCGACAAGGAAGCAATAGAAAAAATAAAAAGCATTTTAAATCCTAATGCCAAAATAAAAATGCAAAAACCACCAGCTTACATTCCACAAGCATTAGAAAACATTATGGACGAGCTTAAACTATTTATCAATAAAGCAGGAATAGAATTAACCGAAATTATCAACATACATTATGGAAAAAAAATGAGATTCAAATTAGGTGCCCGACAAGCCGAAATTAATCTCTTTTATGGAAAAAAGGGATTTTCGGTTGTCATATCACCACGCAGTGGTACCAACGAAGAACTGAATAAATTAACAAGCGACCTGATACTAACTTTTCTTTATGAATTAAAATAAAATGCCTCGAAAAAAGAAAACCTTATCGTTTGTAGAAAAAATGAAAAAACTACAACAATCCGGACTTAGCGAAAACACAAGTCCTAACCGCTTATTAAACGACTGCGAACTAAACAATTTAGAACTAAGAATAAAAAACATATTACAAATAGTAGATAATCCTAAGAAAAAACCCAACACCATGATTTTTTTTGTTATGTACGATATAGAAAGTAATAAAGTAAGACGACATATTGTAAAATATTTAGAAAAAAAAGGATGCACACGCGTACAACGATCCATCTTTTTAGCCGATGCAGACACCGCTATTTATAATGAAATAAAAAACGACTTAGCCGAAGTACAAGCCTGCTACGACAACAACGATAGCATTTTAGTAGTGCCCATTTCGCCCGACTATTTACGAGCAATGAAAATAATTGGACAATCTATCGACTTAGACATTATTACCCGTAGCAAAACTTCATTGTTTTTTTAACGCTCTTTGAAATATTGATTATTTTTTATACTTTTGCAAAACTAAAATAGGAACACATTATAAAGGCTATTCCTGAAAATAAAACCTGTTTTAGCAATATAACTCACTGTTTATTAACTAAAACAATGCAATTGCTCTCATTAACCATATTCCATTAAAACAAGGATTAAGACCATACCCTTTTGGGGCTTTTATCATGTCTCCCATTACTCATTAACCATATTCCATTAAAACAAGGATTAAGACTCTATGATAGTAGGACTTGCGCCATATAGCAGCGTTCCCTCATTAACCATATTCCATTAAAACAAGGATTAAGACTGCGCAACTTCTAATGTGTTAATTAAAATTTTTCTTCCTCATTAACCATATTCCATTAAAACAAGGATTAAGACATACACTTCTCCGTGTCGTGCGCAACTTCTTGTTAATCTCATTAACCATATTCCATTAAAACAAGGATTAAGACTAATAACCATCTTTCTCGTAGATAAGATTAAATACTCTCATTAACCATATTCCATTAAAACAAGGATTAAGACACATATAGCACGTCTCCTGTTTTTACAGAGACATCTCATTAACCATATTCCATTAAAACAAGGATTAAGACTTTATTTTTAAGAATTTAAAACTAAAGCCTTCCGGCTCATTAACCATATTCCATTAAAACAAGGATTAAGACGTTTCCAGATTTAACGATTAATTTTTCCAATGTGTTTCTCATTAACCATATTCCATTAAAACAAGGATTAAGACTTATGTAGTGCTATACGCTCTTTTAACTCCGTCAGCTCATTAACCATATTCCATTAAAACAAGGATTAAGACGCCGTAAAGTAAAATTAAAAAGAAACCAAAGAATACTCTCATTAACCATATTCCATTAAAACAAGGATTAAGACTAAAAGATTTTCTCCCTTTTAACCCTTGCGGGATTTTGCTCATTAACCATATTCCATTAAAACAAGGATTAAGACCGTTAAATCCGTGTAATTTGCAGTAAGCAACAACTCATTAACCATATTCCATTAAAACAAGGATTAAGACAGAATAAGTTACTT
>JGI24712J26585_10002215_pt1 | contig 16064 bp, 11 predicted proteins | sample BioPla3DNA2_FD_26585 | JGI IMG/M metagenome (IMG submission 26585) | reverse complement strand
TAGACCGAGGGCTTGAACCTTCATTTCAAGTCGCTTAATCTTCATATGCTATCTCATAAAACTTTTGTATCTCTTTCTTCGGTTTTCTATGGATGTTGGCTCTCCCTATTCCTTTACGGAGTATCCTCCGAGCGGAGTGGGGAGCATTTATTTATAAATACACCAAAATTACGAAATGTTTTGAAAAAGCCTTGACAAGCATTGTCGTTTATGGTATAATATAATTCGTCGCAGGGAAAAAGAACGAGCAAATTCAGTTTTCCCGACGCTGACGTAGCTCTTGGGAGCATAGCTCAGCTGGGAGAGCACCTGCCTTACAAGCAGGGGGTCACAGGTTCGATCCCTGTTGTTCCCACCAAATACGGCCCGGTAGTTCAGTTGGTTAGAACGCTAGCCTGTCACGCTAGAGGTCAGGGGTTCGAGTCCCCTTCGGGTCGCCAATATTTATATGACCGGTTAAAGACTGGATGCAGTCCAAAGGCTGTCGGGTCAACCGGTCAGTTTTATCCTCATTATTTATGCGGCGCACGCCGCAGTATGCCTCTGTAGCTCAGTTGGTAGAGCAGGGGACTGAAAATCCCCGTGTCGGTGGTTCGATTCCGCTCGGAGGCACCATAGCAATTAATGGGATGCTCCTATCGCGTGGCGCGCGAAGTCGGCTCTTGCCTTCTCCGCCGCAATCATGCGGATTTAGCTCACTTGGTAGAGCGCGACCTTGCCAAGGTCGAGGTAGCGGGTTCGAGCCCCGTAATCCGCTCCAGAGCGCGCAAGCGCATTCCATTTTTACGGCGCCATAGCCAAGCGGTAAGGCAAAGGTCTGCAAAACCTCTATTCCCCGGTTCGATTCTGGGTGGCGCCTCCAACGCGGATTTAGCTCACTTGGTAGAGCGCGACCTTGCCAAGGTCGAGGTAGCGGGTTCGAGCCCCGTAATCCGCTCCAAATAACTATCGGACAATCCGTCCGATAGTTTTTTTATCCGCAGACCCGTTTTTTCCTTATTACACTTGTTTTTATAACAATTCTGCGGTATAATATATATAATTGCACCGAAACAAATCAATATATCAACGGAGGCAGTTCACTTGAAAACAAAAAAACTCATTATAACATTAATCTCCGCAGCCCTGCTGCTTGCGCTGACCGCTTTCGGCGCGTTCAGTCTTTCCGCGTTTGACGATGTATACGAATATCGGGAGGCGATAGGCATGCTTTCCGATATCGGCGTCATCCGCGGCTATTCGGCGTCCGTCTTTGCTCCGGAAGACGGCGTTACCCGCTGGCAGATGGCGCTGCTGATATCCAAGCTGATTGACGGCAACGTCGACACCGCTTACTGGCAGGCGGAAGACACATCGGCCAAATTTAGCGATCTTAACCCGTCGAAGCACTATCTCCGTGCCATCAGCTATGCGTCGGAAAAAGGCATAATAAAAGGTCGCTCTGCGACCGTGTTTGACCCGGACAGCGGCATCACCCTTCAGGACGGCGCCACGATGGCGGTTCGCGCCTTAGGTTATCCCGCCGGCGACTACGACGCCGAATATCCGCGCAGCTATATGACAAAAGCTGAAGAACTCGGTCTTTTTGCGGGAGTCATTATAGGCGGACGCGGGGTGAATTCCTACGACGGAATCGGCTGGAACACTCCACTCACCCGCGGGCAAACCGCGCAGCTGCTTTACAACACCGCTTTTGCCCTTACCTACGGCGGCGGCAGCTATATAGTCGATGTCTTTGACTATCGCTCCGAGACTGCGGTTCTCACCGCAACCGGAGATTTCCGGATTAATTCATCGGTCGGCTATGCAATCAACAATGAATTGGTCTTCATGAATCTGCAGGATGACGGCACTCTGAAAAACAGCTTCAGGATTCCCGAATCCGCCGTTATGAATGCGATCGGTACCAACAATTACAACGAATACGTCGGTGCGGCGTTCAGGATTGTATCCTTTGAAAATCGCACGAGGATCTTTTCAATGTATCCCGTTTCCGCCGCCACTTCGCTCACCTCGGGACTTGCAAGTTTCGGGGATGGCAGGATAGCCATCTACGACGAAAGCTATAACGTGGTAAACGCCTATACCGTGCCGCGCGAAGACGGCGTCATACCGTTTGTAAACGAGATTATAATTTACGCCGGCTGCGACGCTTCCGATAAAACCATGCAGATTACCTCCGGTTCTGTCCTGAATTCGCAAAAAGTCGCGTCAAGCTCCGCCTATTACGAGTTGACAGTATTTGACGACAACGGAGACGGACTTCCCGACCGCGCAATCTACCGTCCGTATACCTTCGCCGAATACAAGGTCAATCCCGACGGCTCGCTTGCTCTCGCTCAGAACAACCTGCCGTCTCAGATAAATATTATAAACAAGCGCGGAGTTGAACCGCAGAACGGCGATTATGTCCGCTACTGGTACGACTCGCAGACAAAAACACTGTCGATTGCCGAAGTCTATACAACCCGCCAGGGTATTCGGCTGATAAGCTTCACCCCGGCAACTGACTCAAATGAAGCTTTTATAAAATACGACAACAACGAGACAATGTTTATCGGGCGGGAGAATTATTTGGGCGGCAGCGGTGCGGCGGCGCTTTCGGCGCTGAAATCCGCCGGAGATCTTTCGGGACGGCTAGCCGATGTGCTGCTTGATTCGGGCAGAATTATCCTTATAAAGATATACGATAAGACGACCAGCCTTTCCGGCGTCACCCATTACACCGACACCGGCGTTGTCATCAAGACGGTTACCGGCAGCAGCTTATCGAGTATAGCCGTTTGTCTAAATACCGACGACGAAAATCAGAAACTCGATATAATCTCGGTTGACGGCGCGGCGAGTTCTTCAAATATTGACGCCGGCGACTATGTCGAATACGAAATTGTTGATAATGCCGTCAAGCTGAAAAAGCGCAACGACCAGATAACCTACTCGTCAGCCACCACGAACGCCTCGCTTAAGGCGAACGGAAATGAATTCACCGTCATGGAAAACGGCGTTGTCTCTTATTCGGTGCCGATAAACGGCAACACAAAATTCATCACCTATGACGGAAAGTTAACGCCGCGCGTCGTTAACTACAATCATTTCAGCGACAGCCTCTCCGGATATAAAGCAGTTTATGTAAGCATAACCGGCAAAAACGGCAACTGCGCCGACCTCGTTTATGTCCGTCAGCTCCTGCCCGCGCTGTTTGGCGACTCGGGCAGTGAATTCAGCGCAATCGTCTGGATAGCGCCGGACGCTCTCGCCGATCACCGCATAGGCGTCTTTAAAGCCGCGTCGGGAGATGAATACTACGCCTACACCGGAACCGACGTTCTGACCGGCAATCCGAGACAAAAGGCTTATAAAATGCTCACATCCGGCGCAAAGCTCACCGAATCCGGATACTATCGCGTTATAAATGATTACCTTATTACAACCGAACCGCTAAAGCGCGATGTTTCAAATCAGTATCTGACCCTGTATCAGGATCACGAGATAACCGCAGCCGTGCCGAACGGAGCGGGCGGTTATGACATAACGATCGGGCGCACCTATCCGACCAAGCCCGGCGAGCTTACCGTTTATCAGCGCGGCTCTGCGGGACTTTCGGATATAACCGGCACCATAAACGCGCAGAACATCGCATTCGAGCTTAACGGCAAGAAAGCCGACCTGTTTTATCAAAGTCAGGGTTCTTCCGGCGGCATCTACTATTACAGACTGATATTAATCATCAGATAATTTCTCATAATGAGATAATTTCGGAAAATATTAAATCCGCGTCCCGCAAAATGCGGCGGCGCGGATTTTTCGTTCAGTCGGTTTCGGGCGCGGGCTGCCATATAAGAAGGCTTTCCATCGATATCGTCTGCGGTTCTGCCTTTATATCCAATTTAAGTTCGGCGGCGGCTTCGGTGAGTATTTCGTGGTAACGGCGCGCTTTATATTTTTCGCGAAGTTCGTCGAAATAGTCGTTAATATACTCTTCCTCCATCGGATATCTCTTTATTATATGATATCCGTTGGCGCTTTTTATTATGACGCTCAGCTCGCCTTCCGCCAGGGCGAAGGCTGCTTCGTCAAAAGCTTCCAAAAACTCATCGTGGGTGATGTAATAACCGTCGTCGGGGTTCATCGCGGTGTCCTCGTTGTATTCCTTAACAAGGGCGTCGAAATCACCGCCTGCCGCCGCATCATCATATATCTTCTGAATGAGATCGTATGATTCCTCATCGGTGCGAACCGGCTCGCCTGTATATTTAACCATCTCGGCGGCTAAAGCGCCGGTCTTGATAAGAACATGCTTTACCCTTATGAAATTGAGGAGAATATCCCGTTCCAGCGTAGCGTCGGTCGAATCGATAATGTTGCTCATCTCGGAATACATCATTTGCCGGAGCTTTGATTCAAGGATACTGCGGATCAGCAGGGTTCGCAATACATCTTTTGTAAGGTAGTTCTCCTTTAATTGAGCTTCAAAAGCCGCTTCCCCGCCCTGTTCGAGGATGAGCGACTCGATATCCGCGTCAATGGCTTCTTTTTCTTCGGCGCTGAGAGATACGCCGTATTTTTTCGCCAGTTTTTCAAGGGCGCGGTTGTTTTTCAGCGCCGATTCGACAAGCGTCTCTATCTTCGGTATATCCGACGGATTTTCTATCCAATATCCTTCGTCGCCTCCGTCTGCGTCGCGCTTATAGTTGAGGTAGAAATACCGGTATTCATCCAACTTTACCGCTCTGCCGCCTACCTTTGCCACCGTCGGGTTGTTTTCATCCGAGCAGGAAGCGAGCGGCAGCAGCATTGCGATTACAAGCGCTGCGGCGAAAAGCTTATAAATAATATTTTTCATTTCATTTTCCGTTAAAAAGCGTATAATCTTCGATACTATTATTATATCACCTTGCAAAGAGAATTTCAACCCGAAAAAGCTCAACAAAAAGCTGTTTTTCAAGTTCTGTGAATTCTACCGTTATATAAAAGTAAGTTTCCAAAAGTTTCGCGGATAGGATGGGGTTTGGGGAAGGAAAACCGCCTTTTCAAAGGCGGTCTCCCTAATAACAGTTATTCGTTTATCAGTATTTTCCCTCTGAGTCGATAGGTTCGCCCTTGACCGCGCGGTTGCAGTCGGCGGCAACTTTTTCTACCCAGTCGCGGAGGCAGTAGAACTCGCCTTCGCCGTTAATTGTGTAGAAGCAGCGGCGGGTCGAGTATGGATAGAAGCAATATTCGGTGACAACGCCGGCGTCGGTGGTGACTATCATGGTAAGATAAAGGTCTTCCGTGCTGTCGTTTTCGGTATAGTCTTCCATTTCAAGGGAAAGGATGACTTTGTAGAACTGACGGAAGTTCTGCAGCATATCGGCGTCAAAAGTCTGACCGGTCGACTGCGGGGTAATCTTTATGGTCGTTCCCTCTCCGTCAAGGATAAAGGTCTCGTTTGCATCTTTTGATATGATTTCGATCTTCGCGACATCGTTGATGTTCTTCTGGAAGATCGGACGGTCGACAAATTTGATAAGATCCCAGTTTAGGAAGTTCACGGTTTCCGGGCTTACCGTCGCTATCAGGTTGAACAGCATTGAATATGCGTAATAAGTGCCGTCTTCCTGCTGTTCCGAAAACATGATGTAGTTGTCAACGCCGGAGTAGTTGTAATGAACCAGATACGCCGGATTTTCCGGATCAATTCCGTATTTAAGCAGCGTCTCCTCCGGCATAGTGTCGCCGGTATGACCTAACTCGACAACTCTTGTGCCGACGAAATTTGCGAACTTCTGCAGGACAGAGTCATAATTGGTGCTTGAAGGGGTGTAATCGGTCGGATAGAGCATCTTGTAGACGCCGTATCCGGTCTTCGCCTGCTGTTTTACTTCTTCGTCGTCAAGATAGGTGATCCAGACGAAAGGCTCGCCGTGGCGATAGATATAGAAATCCTTGGTCTGGAAGTAGGTGGTGGAGCTTATCGGATAGCTGAGTATCGGAGTTATAATGTCGCGGACATCGGCAAGCAGCGTCGCGGCAAGCGACGCCTCAAGGACATATACCGCGTTGCGGTCGCCGTATTTGACGTAATATCCGGCGCCTGTGGGAATCATATCGCCGATATATACTTTATGGTAGTTGCCGTCAACCTTGGTAAGCACATACCAGGCGGGATTATCCGATTCGGCAAGACCGTATACCGACATATCCGAGCAGTCCTCGGTGACGCGGGTCATCGAGAGGGTGTAGCCGGAGCTGACGACAAGAGAGGAAAGGGCGGTCATTGAATAAGGCGCGCCCTCATTGCCCTCAAGGTAAAACTGGTCGTCGTCGCCGCGGTACATCGTGTATGTGCCGTTGTCGTTGTGCACCTCGATGGACTGGATATCCGCCTTTTCGATATGTTCCATCAGCAGGATGCGGTTGTTGGTGCCTAAAACCTCGCCGGGAAGCAGGTTCGGAATTTCCTTATTTTTGCTGTCGTCGACTTTAAGCATCGGAGCGAGCACGGCGAAATACAGCACCAGCAGCACAGCCGCAACGGCGGCTATGATAATAATAAGTTTTTGTCTTTTTTTAATCATTGGCTTATCAGACCGCGAGCCGCCGCTTTTTTATAACGGGTCGGGTACGCGGTATTTTTTAAATCCTTTATCTGTCCGGTGTTATGCGTGGCGCCGTTTTGCCCATATGCCGATGCCGATGAAGCTGACTATAACGGGTAAAACGAAAGTATAAATAACGGTCCATCTTGTTGCTTCGGCGGTTGTGATGTCGAGGGAGTTGTCCTCAAAGAGCTTGAATTCAAGCTCAAGCGGGACTTTGTCCTTGCCGAGCGCTTTCATAGCCGCGTACATTATGTCGCGGTTGCCGTAGGTGTTGGAATTGATATACGCGTCGGAGCCGAACTGCGAGGTTCCTCCTACCATAACGTAGGTAAACATTTCATCGTTCAGGATATACTGCAGCTCGCAAGAAAGCACCAGCGTGTTGAACGGGCCTTTGCCGATCTCCCGGCCGTCGGAGGCGGAATATGCCGTCGCTTTGTCCGTCGTGGTAAGTATTGTTGATACCCGTCTGGAATTGCGGGCTTCTTCCTTTTCCCAAAGCAGCTCAATCGGCTGGCAGTAGCGCATTATCGTCTTCGGTTGGGATTCAAGGTCGCGTATCCCTTTGTGAAGCGACGCGCCGAGCCCCTCGGTGGGATATACCGAGACGATGGCGGTGCCGTCGGTCGAGACGGCGTTGGAATAGTCGCGGATGACGGCTCTTCCGAATTTAATACCCCATTCGGAGAGGTATTCTTCAAGTTCCGGCAACTCCTGGGTTTCCGGGTCGACGAAAACCATCAGCGAGCCGCGGTCGTCGACAAATCTGTCGAGCTTGGCTATCTCGTTTACGTCGTCTTTATAGCCGCCGAAGTCGTACAGCGGGCCGTTTATGATAACTATCTTTGCGGCCGGGTCAATGTCTTCTTTTACAAGGTCGATTGAACGGGTGTCAAATCCGGCTTCTTCAAAAAGCGCCCAGAGCGCCGAGTTATCGACGGTTTCCGAGTGTCCGGTAGTGAAGTAAGCTATCGGGTGTTCGCCCTCCATCTGCAGGATGGCGGAGACTATCTTGTATTCGCCGTTATAAGCGAATACCGAGTTGTCCGACTGCGCGAATGTATAAAAAGCTTCAATTGCAAATACCCGGAAGTCGGAGCCGTTGGTTATAATGACGTTGGTGGTCTTGATCCTCGAAGCTTCGGTGGTCTTGTAGGGTTTAACCGAGCCGGGATCGGTGATGATGTCGATATATGAGACGTCTATCCAGTCGTATCTGTTCTGAAGGTTCAGCGCCGTCGTATAGACAATCTTCTGGTATACGTTCTCTTCAAGCTTGTCGAAGGGTTCGCAGAAGATTATGCTTATCTTGGTGTCGACAACGCCGTCCATGAAATCGATCATTTCTTCCGACAGCTCATAAAGCTTAGTGGCGGTCATGTCGGCATACCAGCGGTATTTTGCGGCGAACGCCGTGAAGATAACGTTTATCACTACCACAAGCGCAATTACGACAACGGTAAGCGCCGCTGCGGCGGAGCCGTATTTAAAGCGGCGGGTTTGAAGAAAGCTTTGTTTACGTTTATTTCTGCTCATATTATTTTACCTCGCAAATCAGATCATTCCCAGCGGCGGCGCTCATAAACGCGCACCGTAAGAAACAGGAAAACAAACATTATCGAGGCGTAATAGAGCAGCGCGGTGAAGTCGAAGACACCGTAGGTGAAGTTGCCGAAACGGCTGTATATCGAAATCCAGTTCAGCACGGTTCGTATCCAGGTGATGTCGATATAGCTGTTGAAGAAGTTGACGCTCAGCATCAGAAGCAGTATCGCCATCGTTCCGACCGCCGCCGTTATCTGATTCTCGGTAAGCGAGGATACGAAGACGCCTATCGCGACGAAAGCGCCGCCTAAAAGCAGTATGCCGACGGCGTAGCCGAAAAGGACGCCGGGCTGCGGTTTGCCGTATTTGAACAGGACGTAATAGTCGAAAAGCGAGATAAGGAAGGTTGCGGCAAACATTGAGTAAGCTGCAAGGAATTTCGCCGCGACCATTGAGTTTATCGAGACCGGCGCGGTCATCAAAAGCTCTTCCGTCCTCATCTTCCGCTCGTCGGCAAAAATGCGCATGGTAAGCAGCGGAACAAGAACGGAGAAGATAAACATCAAAACGGTGAAATAGACATTTACCTGAGCGTCGCTGCCGCTGGAGGCGGTCTGGACGGTAAACATCGAAAAAGCGAATCCGGAAACGGCAAGATACACCGCAATGTAGACATATCCGACGGGAGTGATGAAATACTGCCGCATTTCCTTTTTAAAAATTGCCAGCATAGTCTGTCACATCCTTTCGTTTGCGCCGGCAGCTGTCCGCCGGGACGCTCTCTGTGGTTTGTCAACAAGCGATATGAAAATCTCCTCAAGATTCATGCCGATGGATTCAACGCCGATAAGCGGCCAGTTTTTTGTTGCCGTCAGAGCGAATACCCCCCTGCGGACATCGACTCCGGTCGCGCTTTCGACGATAAATGTCGTCGAATCGATATCGGTTGAGGAAAGTGATTCGACGTATGAAACGCCCTCAACTCCTCTGAGCGAGGCAAACACCTCTTTTTCCGGACCGCAGATTGTAAAGCTGAATCTGCGCTTGCCTTCGGCGACGCGGGTAATCTCGTCGGCGCGTTCGTCGGCGACTATCCGTCCCTTGTTTATAATAACTATACGGTCGGCGACAGCCTGAACCTCGCTAAGCAGGTGTGAGCTGAAGATCACCGTGTGGTCGCGGCCGAGGACGCGGACGAGGTTGCGGATTTCGATTATCTGCTGCGGGTCGAGACCGGCGGTCGGTTCGTCAAGGATTATCGTTTTCGGGTTGGCGACAAGCGCCTGCGCTATGCCGACGCGCTGTTTGTAGCCTTTTGAAAGGTTGCCGATGACCCGCTTGTAAACATCGGAGATGCGGGTGACTTCGGTTATCTCCTCAAGATGCTTTGCGCGGTTAAAGGTGCATTTTCTCAGATCATATACGAAATTGAGATATTCCTCTACCGTCATGTCCGGATAAAGCGGGGGAACTTCGGGAAGAAATCCGATCTGTTTGCGCGCGTTTATAGGGTCGTCCAAAATGTCGTGTCCGTCGATGGTGACGGTTCCTGACGTCGCGGACAGATAGCCCGTGATAATGTTTAATGTCGTCGTCTTCCCCGCGCCGTTAGGGCCTAAAAAACCGACGATTTCGTTATCGCCCGCGGTGAAGCCGACGTCTATTAAAACCGGCTTGTCTCCGAACCGCTTGACGATATTTTTGACTTCAATCATCTATGAGGTTCTCCAATCTGAAAATATGGGAATGCGTTGCAAAAATTATTTATGTTGTAAAACTGTTGCTTTGGGTTGGATAGAAGGGGAAATTGCGTTATACATCGACACAGCTCTGCCTTCCCGCCTGTATGAGCGAAAACGCAAATCAGATATCGTGTCAAAGCCGCAGTCAAAGATTTCGGCTGCTCCGGCTTCTTTTAAAAGGTATATATTTATGCCGGGGACATCGGCGCGAAGGACACCCTTTTCATCCTCCCGGACGAAACGACGGCAAATCTCCTCTCCGAGGGCTTTTGAAACCTCGGCTCTGAAGTCGTTCTGCACTTCGTATGACTCAAACCTCGCCGCGGCGCCTATCGCAATCTTTATCCCGCAAGGCTCTGCGCCGAGTTTTATAAGCTCGCGGAATACCTTCGGGGCGATTCCTTTTATAGTCCCCCGCCAGCCGGCGTGAACCGCGGCGCAAATCCCTGCGTCCGCCGCTTCCATCAGCAGCGGCACGCAATCGGCGGTCTTGGCGGCTATTACGGCTTTCGGGTCTGACGTAATAAGCGCGTCGCAGCCTTCAAAAACCCGTCCGTTGTCGGTTTCTTCGGCGAAGGCGATAACATCGCCGTGAACCTGATCCATCGTCGCGGCGGCGCCGGTATCAAGTCCGCCGGAAGCGGCGCCGAAGCAATGAGGGAAGGAGAGCTTGTCGCAGCGGTACCAAAGTCCCTCACCGATTCGGTAAAAGGAAAAATCCATTTTTTATTTGCGGCGCTGCTTTGAAAGCCAGCTGATAAGATCGGTGCGCTCGTAGGCGTAATCCCAGCTGTTGTGGTCGACGTTATGGAGCAGGATAAGCTCGCAGTCTTTGTTTCCCGCCGCGTGTATCCGGTCGCACATCTCGATCGATCCGGAAACCGGAACGACGGAGTCAATATCGCCGTGATAGAGGCGAAGCGGCATATCTTTCAGCCGGTCGGCTATCCAGGGAATACCGCCGCCGCAGATGGGAGCGGCCGCCGCGAATATTTCCGGCCAGAGCTGCGCCATGATAAAGGTCGAATATCCGCCCATCGAAAGACCGGTTATCGTAACGGCGTCTTCGTCTATATTGTATTCGGAGATGATGTCGAGGACAAACTGCCGCAGATAGTCGTATTGGGAAAACCACATCTTTCCGCCGGGGCACTGCGGGGAAACGGTTATAGCCTCGATCTCGTTATAGGGCGTTTTGTCGATTACCTTCGGCACGCCGTGGGCGCGGACCGCATCCGGATTCGGGCCGACCTCTCCCGCTCCGTGCAGGAAGATTATCAGCGGGTATTTTTTGTCTGAGCAGTAATTTTCCGGGTAGGATACCCAGTAGTTGTATCCGATACCGGGGTAAGTTTCATGCTGCCAGTTTTTAAGTATGATCATTTATTCCTCCTTATTATAAAATACGCAGCCGTATGTAAAAATTTAGAATGCAACATAATAAGCGGATTGCGTTCAATAATTATTCGTAAATTTTCTCCACTATTTTTAAGGCAGCACCGCATAATGAGATATCAATAAGCGGCAATTATCAGAATTTGTCTCTGCTTGGCAGGACAGCTTCTTTATATGTCCGGAAGAAGTTCATCGTCGTTATGATTTGCTTTTTTCTGCAGGGATTTCAGTCCGGAACGCATTGTCCTCTTATGCGCGATATAATCCGCAGCGGATTTTTGAAAAGCGGCGTTGCTGTTGTTTTCCGTTGCAATATTCGTTATCTGCGGAGAAAATCAAAAGAACCGGATAGATATTTACTCATTCTTCGGTATCATTTGATTCACTTGCAGCTTTGACATAGAATTCCGACTGCTTGTCGAACATTTCTTTATATATTCCGCCTTTGGCATAAAGTTCGGAATGTGTGCCGTATTCTTCAATGTGACCGTTGTCAAATACTGCTACTATGTCTGCAAGCTGGACAGCGGAAAGACGGTGCGTAATTAATATTGCTGTTTTGTTTTGAATAATCTTGTGAAATTGTTCATACATTTCATACTCTGCCGTCGGATCAAGCGCTGCTGTCGGCTCATCCAGAATATAAACAGGTCTGTCATGGTAAATTGCTCTGGCGATAGCTATCTTTTGCCCCTCGCCTCCGGATGGTTCAAACCCATCGGCGCACTCCCATTTGTATACCTGAGTATTGTCCGAGTATTTCAAAGAATTTATTAATTTATCTAAATTGCCGTCGCGATATACTTTTTCAAGCCGAATATTATCAACTTCCTGAGCCAAAACAACGTTCTCGCGCAATGACATAAACAGCAGTTGAAAATCCTGGAAAACCGGAGCAAACAAATTTTGATATTGCTTATAATCATATTCATTAATATTTACTCCGTCCAGAAAAATATCGCCCTCGGTTGGTAGATACAACCTTGTTAACAATTTGACAAAAGTGGTTTTCCCCGAACCGTTTGCGCCGACAATACATAACTTTTCCGAACATTTTACTTTAATATTCAGATTTTTCAGAGCATAATTATCGCTTCCCGGATATTTAAAAGAGACGTTTTTAAACTCGATAACCGAATCTTTTGTAAAATGAGGCTGTTTTGTTCCCGACTGCGCCTGCTTCCTTGGAATTTTCAGAAATTCAACCAACTCGTCAATTTTTAAACTTCGTCCGTATAAATTTACATACGAAGAAAACAGGAGTTCCAGGCTATTGGAAAAATGACTTACCGATGCCAGATAAATTGTCAGTTGTCCGATCGATAACACTTTTGAAAGAACATTAATCGCCAGGATTGTATATACTATGAATTGTTGAATATTATTCACAAGCGCTTTGAATGCTTGTGCTTGGAATTGATTTTTTCTATGCTTTTGCCATAGTTTATCTTCCTCTTTTTTGTTGCGGATAAAAAGGCGAATCATATGATCCTTCAGGTTATATAGTCTTAATTCTTTTGCATAGTCATTGTCATCAAAAACACTTGTGTTGGCATATATTTTTCTTCCGAACAAGGAGGTCTGAATACTAAACTCGTGGGTACGATCATTTAATATTTTTTCGATATAAGCATTTATACAAACCTGAATAATGACGAGAATCATTATTATCGGATTCAGCGTAATAACTATCGCGGATATCGATATTAATCGAATAACAGCACTGATTAATCCAAGCACAGAATCTACAATAGATACCGATGATTCAATTGTTTGCTGCGCACGACGCTTCAGCGCTTGAATTTCCGGCGATTCATTTAATTCAAAGTCCATATCGGCGACATTAGAATAAAAGTCCACGCTAAACGCTAATTCAAGTGATAGACTATAAATTACAATTTTTTTATATAACAGAACATGAATGACTTCATTGATAATCGGGGCTGAACATAATGCGATTATATAGTACATAACGAATAATAACCGCTGATCGGTTAATAATTCGTCAATTATCAAGCCCGGAAATATTGCGTAAACAAGCGGAAGAATAGAATCGAGAACAGCAATAAACAATTTCAAAAAGACGTATTTTTTTCCGTCAGGCTTTTTCCAAACAGATGCAAACATATACTTGGTTGCATCTAATGTGTTTTTCAAATTTTGCTTTTTCATTTTCATACCTGCTGACTATAAAATGCAAAACACAATATTACGGAATCATAAAGTGGAGAATAATGGCAAGAAGCAGGATGGCGGGTATTGATATTATTTTCTTTATCATAATTACTCCATTTCTGATATGCATTCAAGTAGTTTTATTAAGGTGTCTCTGTCATTGGCGGTGACAGAATATAAATTGCCGTCTTTAACAATATGGCGTTATATTTTTCACGGCAATTCCCCTGATGTTTTCTTTACTCTTGCTTAATTGATGCATTTATTCATCATATCAGGTCTCCGGCGGAGCATCCGGTCGCAATTAAGGGGGCAGTTTTTATCGTTTTGCGTCAAAACCTTTCACTCTTTGTAATTATAATACAAAACAGCGGTATAGTCAACGTAAATTTGTAAAATTAGACTTTATTCTTTCAAATTTCCGGAAATTCTTACATTAATAATAAAAATGAACGTTTTCACCGCCATAATTCTTCCGGCTATTGACCGCCGCGGTCGGTTGTGATATAATATATTTCATAAGAAAAACAAAAAAAGTTATGTAAAAAACAATGATACTTATTCAGGATACCACCCTTCGGGACGGCGAACAGGGAATAGGAGTTTCTTTTACTGCCGAAGACCGGCTGAAGATAATCGACGCGCTTGCAGCCCTCGGTTTTTCTTCAATAGAGACCGGATATTTCGATCCTACGCTGGCATCGCTCAATTCGGCTCTTCTTACATCCCCACACATAGCGCTGCTTACCGCTTTTGGCGGATGCTGTCGGGTCGGCGAGAAAGCCGAAGAAAATCCGGTTTTGTCGGCGTTGGCCGAATCGGGTTACCAAAGAGCCGCCATCTTCGGAAAAACCTCGGTATCGCAGGTTAGAGACGTCCTCCGCTGCTCAAACGAAGAAAACCTGCGGATAATCGGCGATACGGTAAGTTTTCTTGTAAAAAGCGGGCTTCGCGTTTCCTTTGACTCCGAGCATTTCTTCGACGGATTCGCCGAAGCCCCGGATTACGCGCTCAAAGTGATAAAAACCGCCTTTGAAGCCGGCGCCGCCGAAATCATTCTCTGCGACACGAGCGGCGGAACCTTACCTGAGCAGATCGACACAGGGGTTCGCGCCGCCATAAAGGCTTTGCCGGATGCCCTTATCGGAATTCACTGCCACAATGACTCGGGACTTGCCGTCGCCTGCTCTGCGGTTGCGGTTAAAGCCGGCGCAAAAGCGGTTCAGGGAACGATATCCGGGATAGGCGAGCGCTGCGGCAACGCCAATCTCAACACGCTAATACCGCTTTTACAGCTCAAATACGGCTTCGACTGCCTGCCGGAAGAAAAGCTCCGATTGCTTACTCCCATCGCAAGGTATATAAATGAAATCGCCAACCGCCGTTTCGATGAGTCGGAGCCTTTTGTCGGCGGCTATGCCTTCCACCACAAAGCGGGAACGCATATCGACGCCGCGGTGAAGGCGCCCGGCAGCTTCGAGCACATCGACCCGGCTGATGTCGGAAACAGCAGCGGGATGGTCATCTCCTCTCTTTCCGGTCGCGCCGCCGTAGCCGCGAAAGCCGCGTCTTTGACGGGAATTCCGGTTGACAAGAGTGACACCCGCGTGATAGAAGCCGCAAAGAGGATAAAGGAGCTTGAGAGCGCCGGATATGTCTTCGACGCTGCCGACGCCTCCCTTTCCCTCGTTATTATGGAAGCTTTCGGGGAGCGCCGCCGCTACTTCGACATCGTCCGTTATCAGGTAATGATAAACGAAGGCAGCGAGTCGGGAAGCGTAATACTTGACCCCGAGATAATCGCGCAAAGCAGCTGCGACTCGGAGATTTACCGCTACAATAACGCCTGCTCCGCCATCGTCAAGGTGCGGGTTGGAGATGTTTACTCCGTCACCGCCGACGAGGGCAACGGTCCCGTGAACGCCTTCGACCTCGCTCTGCGCAAGGCGCTGACTCAGTTTTACCCTGAGATAGCCGAGATGAGACTTACCGACTATAAAGTTCGTGTGCTTGACAGCTCGACCGCGACCGCCTGCGCCGTCCGGGTGCTTGTCGAATCAACCGACGGACGCTCTTCCTTCCGGACCGTCGGAGTGTCGCCGGACGTCGTCGACGCTTCAAGCCGCGCGATTTCCGATTCCATCGAATTTTTCCTGATGAACAGAGAAAAGGAGCGAATGCCGTGAATCTTCCGAACAAACTCACCATTTTAAGGATTATTTTAGTTCCTTTCTTCATGTTTTTTCTGCTCTTTCCCGTCTTCGGCGACACCGTTTCCCGCATTGTCGCGGCGGTGATTTTCGCACTTACCGCGCTTACCGACCTGCTTGACGGAAAGATAGCCCGCAAATATAACCTGATAACCGACTTCGGCAAGTTTTTAGACCCGCTTGCGGATAAGGTAATGATAATTTCGGCTTTTATCTCGCTGATGGTGATAGACCGCGCCGAAACCGGACTTGTCATTGCGCTTGCGATAACGACGTCGCTTACCGTTTTCCGCGAACTTGCGGTGTCGGGGCTGCGGCTGATAGTCTCGTCAAAGGCGAATGTCGTCGTCGCCGCCGCATGGCTGGGCAAGGTGAAGACCGTTACTCAGGTCGTCGCCGTATTCGTCCTGCTG
>JGI24712J26585_10002214_pt1 | contig 16081 bp, 12 predicted proteins | sample BioPla3DNA2_FD_26585 | JGI IMG/M metagenome (IMG submission 26585) | reverse complement strand
TGAGCTGCCAGCTGCAATTTAAGGCATAGCAAAAGGCGGACAGCCGAAACTGTCCGCCTTATACCCCGCATTTTTAGGCGGTTCACAAAGTATCCTTATGAGCACCCGCCTAAAAGTCCGGGACTTTTTTGATATCGGTTTTAGTTATTTGACTCTGACAATACATTTCAAGGTCATGCCGTCTATGGAAACAACTATATTTGTGGTTCCCTTTGAAATAGCTTTAACAACCCCATTGGGGGAAACAGTTGCGATACCGGTATCTTCGCTGCTGAATGTGGGTGTTGCAGAGGTGCCTCTGACCGAAAGAGTGAAAGTCTCGCTTTCTGACGCGCTTATGGTAACATCCGTATGACTGAGCATAACATTTCCGCTGTCGTCACTATCACCATCATCGTCATCATCACCGAGTAGGGAATCCGCATTGACACGGACAATACATTTTTCAACCACTCCTCCGGCTTCACAGACAATGTAGGTCCAACCCCTGTCTATTGCGGTAACCACACCGTTCTCATTTACTATAGCAACGCTTTCATCCTCTGAGCTCCACTTTATCTCCGCATTGGAGTCGGCCGGTGTAAGAGTCGCAGTCATGGTCCACTGCTCACCGATAAACGAGAGAGTAAAGTCCTCACGGTTCAGGGTAATTGCGGTAACGGTAGGCGTGGGCGTCAGTGTAGGCGTTGGCTCCTGCGTCTCGACGGGAGGCGTTGTTTCTGGTCTGGGTGTAGCCGTCACCTCGTCCACCCTTTTTGTAACACTGACGGTGAATGTGGGAGACGGAGTCGGTTCTTTTGCGCTCTTCAGGCTCTTTGATACCAAAATAATCACAGCAACTACAACTACAATCAGAAATAGTGTACCTCCAATAAAGTGCAGCTGTCTGTTGCCATGGTCAGCCGCCCTTTTTCCGCCCCGGTTTTTCCTGGCACCGCAATATGGGCATCTTCCTCTGATACTGGAATATCTTCTGTCGCATCTTCCGCATTTTACTTCCTTAAACAATCCCATAAGCACCCTCCGTTCCTTAAAGATGGGCTCTTTGTTTAACATTATCATAATTAACGGATTACTCTGCTAATTATATTATAATAGCCTTTCAGACAAGTTTCGTCAACATTTTTTGGAAATATGAGGCATTAAATTAATATTTATTTATCTATCTGGCGTAATAATTTATCATCCCCGGCGTTTATTACATACATCTCAGCCTTTATGGGGCTTTCCTGACGCTCAGGCTGCGTACAGGAGAGACGGGGATATCTGGCATGCTTGTCCCAAACAGAATGCCTTATCTATACTTTTAAACTCATCTATATCCGGACAACCCCGCCTCCGAAGTGAAAACATATTTAATACCTGTTTGCAGCACAATTGATTTTCGGCGTGTGACCGCAAATCAACTCAGGCAGTCAATCTAATATATATGATGTAAAAGCATTTGTTCAGCGGATATTATTTCGCAATTTCAGTTTATTCTAAATCATATCTGTGTAAGATTCAAGGGCACTTACAGCAGCTTCTTATCGGAATCCAGCATTAAATAGCTTTTAACACTGGTTCCCCGGTAATAATAACTCAGTATGTCAAAAAAATCCGCTCCATTTTTGGCAAACTCGTTGGCCCCGTATTGGCTCATCCCTACTCCGTGCCCATATCCGGTGACTTCAAAACATATATACTCGTTTCCAACAGACCAGCGGACAGCCGTTGACCTGAGCTCAAAGAGCCCCCTGAGCTCCGTCCCGGTCATCTCAACTCCCCCGACACGGACTTTTATTATTCTCCCGCTGTCAGAATACTCCGCATCGGATATCCATCCCTCCTGATCCGTGTCAAATACTGCCAGGGGATAGCTCTTTTTTACGGTGCTCTTAAACTCCTCAAAGGAGACAATAACCTCGGTATAAAAATTCGGTACTGTGTTGCCGTTCTCGGGACTTTCTACCGACACCAGATAGGGCAGGGGGGAGTGCCAAACGCTTTCACTGTTCTCAGTATACCCGGGTGAGGAAGAATGAAAAGCCGCCAAAATAGGTTCATCTTCATAGGTCACGCAGAGCCCGTCGGTATCTGCAACGGCCTTGCTGATTATTCCGATATAATAGTCATACTTTTCTCCCCACTTTTCTCTGAGCGCCTCATAGGAGAAGTAGGCCTTGCAGCAATTGCAGTTATCGCACACATCCGCATCGGAATGATTTGAACCGTTGAGCATCTTATAGTATGTATATGTCCTGGCAGCTACGGCCTGGGCTTTTAATGCCTCTTCATAAAAGGAAGCGGGCATTTCGGCGGCTACCACACCCACCAGATAATCATACATTGTCAGCGTCACGACCGAATCTCCGGTTTTCAGCTTCACCATGGTTGTGGTGTCCACACCCCTTGAGGGTGCAGCTGGATTTGGCGATACCGCAGCTGGTTCGGATGAAACTTCCGGTGACAAAACAGGCTCTGTTTCAACCGCCTGTATTGAAATATCATGTTCGGCGTGGACTCCCTTCACCACAAAAACGGGCAGGAGCATTATAAAAATAACCATCAATACGGAAAAGGCAATTATTATTTTCAATGTCGCACTTCCTTTTTTTTATTGTTGATAGTATAATCACTTTATAAGTAATAGCTTTCTATACAGTGGCTGTCCCATTTTTACTCACGGCCACACTAATACTTATGCCGGCACTGTTCCGGTCTATGCCGGAGGCTTTGCCGGATGGATTAAAATCTGGCGTGCCGCCCGCCTGCAAGGCGGCACCGCGGCAAATACATTGAGCTGAGACCCGTTTTATTCGGTCCGAGGTTGGCATTTTAGCTGCGGCTAGGAGCTTTGATATGCAAGTTTTACAGGCACGTAAACTGGCTGCGGGGCATACCCTGACGGCGGTAATTCTCGGAGCAATCGGTTATTATTTGCGAAAAGTTGAGCTGAATACAGTATTTGATCCCGTTACCGGCCTTGCCTCGTCAAAGCCCATAACCTATATTCTTATTGCCCTGTCAGTTTTCGCTGCCCTGGTCTTTTTTCTTTTTGCCATCAGACTCAGGGGCTTTACAAGCCCGGAAGGTTATGAGAGAGCATACAGGACTAATTCCCCTGTCGTGATGATTATATCTTTTCTTCTCGCAATTGTTATGCTGTTTGCATCCTATAAATATTACATCTATGCAAAAACCCTAGACAGCGTCATTGCTGACAGTATACTTGCCCTGTTTGCGGCACTTTCGGGCCTTTCATACCTGACCCTTTCCATAAACGCCTGGAGAAGAAAAAGCGGCTCTGAAATGGCTCTGTGCTGCTTTATACTTGTAATCTTTATTTGCTACTGGCTGATACTGACTTATAAGATTAACGCGGCAAACCCTGTAATACTGGACTATGTGTATGACGCCCTGGCTCTTTGCGCCTTCGCCCTGGCAGGATACTATATAACCGGATTTTGTTACGGTCGCGGCTCACCTGCCAAAACCCTTTTCTTTTCAAACTTTTCCGTATACCTGTGTTTTGTGTCGATTGCAGGCTCCCATATATTTCCCGTTACCGTTTTTTATTCGTTTACGGCATCCGTTATGTTGTTAAACTCCATAACGCTCATGTTTAACCTTAAATCCACCGCATCGGATGATCCGGAAAATGACAGCGGAGATGCTTATTCCGATATCCCGGATACGGAGGATATTTTTACCCTGCCGGAATTGGCCGATGACAGCGAAGAGCTCCCCGGCACAAATGACGAATAGACACTTCAACCTTTAAAACCCCCGCTTAACAAAAACATAATTATTCTTAATACTATGGCAGTTGACAATCATATATACAAAACTATATAATTACGAGGTAATTATATGAGCCGTTTATAAGGACGGCTCAAAAAAATAAATTAATAATTAAGCGGTTGATATTTTGTCAGACTATGTATCTATGTGCCGTTGGTGATAATCCTCGGCACTTTAATTTTCAGGCATTTGGAGAGTATTGTAATGAAAACCGGTAATTCCATGATAAACAATTTAACCACAGGGAATGTAACCAGGCAGCTGCTCAGATTTGCGTTTCCTTTCGCCCTTTCCAATCTCCTACAGGTTACTTTCAATCTTGTGGACATGATAATAATAGGCCAACATCTGGGCAGCGGCGGGCTGTCGGCGGTATCCATCGGAGGCGATCTGCTTGCTTTCTGCATGATGCTGGGTATAGGGTTTTCCAATGCAGGTCAGGTCATGATTTCTCAGTATGTGGGTTTGAACGACAGGAAAGCCATAAGCAGAACCATCGGCACCATGTTCACCTTTATCCTGTCCCTGGCGGTGATTATTTCCCTTATAGCCATTTGCATGCTGGATGTCCTGCTCAGGGTTATGAACACACCCGCGGCAGTTTACTCTCAAGCAAAGGGCTATGCGATTATATGCTTTTTGGGCCTCATTTTCACATTCGGTTACAGTATGATCAGCGCTATCCTGCGCGGCATGGGAGACTCCAGAAGGCCCTTTGTTTTCATTGCCATAGCCGCTGTTCTCAATGTTGTCCTCACCTATCTGTTTGTAATGGTCTTTGAAATAGGGGCAGCGGGCGCAGCCCTGGGAACTGTGATCGGTCAGGCAGTATCCTTCATAATTTCCCTTATCTATCTCTACATAAAAAGAGAATCCTTCGGTTTTGATTTTAGGCTACAAAGCTTTAAAATAGATTCAAAAAAGTTGCTGCCTCTTATAAAGCTCGGCTTTCCCCTTGCAATGCAAAACGCAGCCGTAATGATATCAATGATGTTTATAAACTCCTATGTCAACTCTTACGGCGTCGTAGCTTCAGCGGTGACAGGTGTGGGCAACAAGCTGCGCGGTGTAATGTCTATCATAAGCAACGCCATAGGGGCGGCCGGTTCCTCAATGATCGGCCAGAATCTGGGCGCGAAAAAGCTTGAGCGGGTACAGGCCATTGTAAAAACCATACTTATTATTTGCTTGACGGCCTGTCTTGCCATCTCAACACTGTTTATTCTTTTCTCAAAGGATATATTCCGCATATTCGACAGCAATCCGGAGGTTCTTGCATGGGCGCCCACATATATGTGGGTACTGGCAGTCTACTTCCTGACCTTTGCCACCATGGCGCCATTCCAGGCGCTGATTAACGGACTGGGCCATGCGGTTCTGAGCTTTGTAATGGGCTTCATGGACGGAGTCGTAACAAGAATCGGGCTGGCTGTACTGTTGGGTATTGTCTTCAAAATGGGAATTGTGGGTTTTTGGCTCGGAAGTGCGGCAGCAGGCTTTACAACGGCGATTATAGGCGCTATATACTATTACAGTGGGCGCTGGAAAAGAAGAAAGCTGCTCATTGACTGAATAAAAAAACGAAGGATTTTCATCCTTCGTTTTTTTATTCAGCACCTTCGGCGCGGGAACACCGGTTTAACTGCCCACAAAACCAGCGGTATCATCCTCGTATGCGACAGAGGTATCTATGCTGATTTTTCTCTCATGATGGTCATAAGTAACGCCGAAGTTTATAGCGGCGGCAATGTCCCGAAGCTTGTAATAATTATTCCCATTAATGTTATAGGCAGCGGCCTCAATCTTCTCCTTGTTTAAACAGAGACCGGAAATCGAAGGGACAGCCATCGTTCCGGAGGATACCGGAGCTACGTCCTCGTGATCCCCGGTATAGGATTTACCTTTTGTCATCATGACGGCCATGCTCCCAGTATCGTATTCAATATCAAACCGCGCCGGGGTGTCGCTGAGGGCGGTGGCCAGATCTCTCAGCCTGAAATAATTGTTTCCGTTAATGTTATATGCCTGCATATCTGCCTGCCTGCCATCAACAAACACAGAAATGTCCGAGACAGTCATGTTCATGAGCTTCTCGATGCCGCCCTGAATATATAAAACCCTTGAATTTGCCCATTTTGCGGCATAGGTTTTAGCATATTCCTCATCACAAAAGGCATGAAGAAATTTGTTGTTCTGGAATACAAGGTATTCCTGGGCCTCCATATTCATAACTTCCTCAGCTACAATAAGGCAGAATGTCCTGGCGGGAGCCCATACGCTGTCAAAATCCTCATCCGGATACGGTATGCCGTATACATATCTGCACAGCTCAAACGTCAGAGCGGGCTTTAAATAGGTTTCCCGCACATATCCCAATAATGTGCCGTAATCAGTGTCCGGTGTATCTATGAATTTGCGGTAGTTTGAAGCCTCTATAATTCGCGAGACCATGGAAGCAAGCTGTGGATAATACTCTATATTAGGATCATCCCAGCCGTATAATCCCTCGCCCTTGCTGTGAAAGTTCAGAAAGGTCCAGAACATCTCCGAGTCCAGATACCGAGCCACTGCTCTGGATTCAGGCTCGCTTAAAGGAGTATAGCCCTTGAAACCTCCGGCACTGGGCCCGTTCTCGGGTCTTTGCACATACCAGTTGTTGTCGAAGTTTCGGTTCAGGTCAACCCCGTTGATATTTGCCTTCCAATCTGCATAGCCTGTAAAGATTTTGGATACCTCTTCAGGGTTCCGGACTGATTCCAGGCCGTTGTGAACCAGATTAACTCCGTCCGGATTTAACATGGGAACTATACAGAAAGTAACACTATCCAGTATCTTTTTCAGGTCAAAGCCTTCGTAAATGCCACTTGTTTTGTAAGCGTAGGCATACCTGTCAATCATATACATCAAGTATGTGGTCGTTATATATTCGCAGGCGTGAATTGACCCGTTAATAAATATTTTCCTATCCCCGTTTCCGAACCTGATAAGCAGAAGATCTCGCTTCTCCACAGACTCACCAATACTGTCAAGCCTGATAATATCCGGATACATTTGCTCCAGCGTGGAAGCATCCTCCAGCATCTCCTCATAGCTATAGGCATGATAGGGATCCACAACATACCTGATGGCCGGCTCTTTTGCCGCTATGCATGAACAAAAAAGCATGCAATTGCCCAATAACCCGGCCGTAATAAACAATAAAATCAGTCTTTTTTTAATTTTGCCATTCTCCCCCTCTGTTGAAAATCCGGCTGATATTATAGCATATCATCCCCGATGGGTTCCAGTCTCCGGACCGTGAGTCTTAAGAAGATAAGCTCGAATCAAGGGTTTCAAATAACTGGCTGAGGGATTGCCTGTTATGTATGATCTTAACGGCTTTGGCGAATAGGGTCGTCACGGTTACGACCTTTACTTTGGGATGGGCAAAAGCCACCGGATTTTCAACGGTATCCGTTGTTATGAGTTCCTCGATATCGCTGTTATCCAGCCTTTTAAGCCCATCTTCCTTTAGCAGCGCATGGGATACACAGGCATATATTTTCTTTGCGCCATGCTTTTTCAGCGCCTTGGCCGCCTCCGAAAGAGTACCCAATGTGATTGTAAAATCGTCCACAATAATCGCATTTTTGCCTTCAACGCTGCCGATTATCTCCAGTATTTCTGCCCGCTCATCATGACTTTTTCGTATTTTATCGCAGATTGCGACGGGGCAGTTGAGAGCATTGGCATATTTTCTGGCATTCTTGGCAAACCCGGTGTCGGGAGAAACCACCACTGGGTTTTCAATTTCCTTTTCCTTTATATATTCGCATAAGATAGGCATCCCATATAAATGATCCACCGGCTTTTTAAAAAAGCCCTGTATCTGCGGACTGTGCAGGTCCATGGTGATAATACGGTCAACACCACAGACTTCCAGACAGTCTGCACATACGCGGGCCCTTATGGAGACCCTGGGCTCGTCCTTTTTATCTCCCTTTGCGTAGCTGAAATATGGGATTATTGCCGTCACGGAGCCTGCGCTGGACCTTTTAAATGCGTCAATCCAGAATAAGAGCTCCATAAAATCGTCGTTGGGGCTGGGGCCTATAGTCTGGACTATATAAACATCCTTGTCCCTCACCTGCTCCTGAATTTTAACAAATATATTACCTTCGGTGAATACGATTGTCTCAGCCTTGCCCATTTCCGTGCCCAGGTATGAGCACATTTTCTCCGCGAAGCTCACACTTGAGCTTCCGGCAAATATTCTTATATCCATTTCATCCCTTGACATTCTTATTCTCCATTCATTGTTGTTTCCACAACTGCGATACTCTATATCTCATTGGCAATCAGCTGTTCCAGCGTCTGCGCCGCCCTGATAAGCTTCAGTTCCCCGTCTTTCGTATAAAGCACCTCCGGTGCCTGCGTGTGTGAATTATAATTAAAGGGTGTCATTGATGCACAGTATGCGCCGACGCCACCTATCACCACAATATCCCCGATATCGGGCTCCCCTATTATGCGGGGGACTATATTTCCCTGGCTGTCCAGGCACTGGGAATCCCCGGTCTCGCAGCATTTTCCCACAACAACAGCCGAGAAATCCCTTGCCGCACCTTCTGAGAACTCGGAAAAAAGGAGCCTGCCATCCTTGGAAATAACATAAAACGGATGCTGTGAGCCGTACATGAGAGGCCGGGCGTTAATTTCCATCCCACCGTCCAGAACAATGAAGTTAAACCCGTTCTCACCGGTGCGCTTTTTGTCAATAACCTTTGTTACAGCATATCCTGAATTGGCCACAATGTAAGTACCCGGCTCTACCTCCATTTTGAGCTTTCTGCCGGTCTTTTCATAAAACCCTTCTATCTGCTTGTTTGCATACCCGCCCAAATCCGCCAAATCTGCCGTTGTTTCACCCGGCATCCGGGCCTCCTTGAGGCCTCCTCCAAAGCTCACTGTTTCCGCGTCCGGAAAATATTTTTCTACTATACCCAGCTCCAGGTCAATATTCTGCCTCCACATTTCCGGATCCGCGCCCGAGCCGATGTGTACGTGGACCTGATTAAACCTTATTCCCTTTTCTTTGGCGTAATCCAGGGCCTTTTTTATATCGGACATGTGTATCCCAAAGCACGAATACTTATCCCCGGTATTGCGGCTGGCGGATTCGCCGGAGCCGATTCCGGGATGGACGCGAATTGACAGGTCTATATTATTATGCCGCGCGAAGTCTCCAATCAGATAGAGCTGCCTGAGAGAACAGACATTATACTTTAACCCCCTCAGCATCATAAGCTCCAGTTCTTTTCTGTCTTCGCCCTCCGGGACCTCCTGAGTTGTTAAGATGATCTTTTCCATACCGATGCCGGCCATGCCGGCTCTTCTGACCTCATTCAGAGAACTGGCGTCTATTTCAATACCCTGTTCTGTTATGCACCTGAGCAGCGCCCTGTTGGAATTTGCCTTCATTGCATAGCGGACAACCAGTCCATATGCATGGGGCATAGACAGAAGCGCCCGGCATTTTTCTATTATCAGCTTTTCGTCATAAAGATATAGCGGTGTGCCGTATTTTTTTTTTGCCCTTATAACAGCCGTAGGCTCAATATGAGTGAAGCTGTTGAGTCTGTTGCTCATATTCTGAATACCCATCCCTTTTATCAGTTTTTCATTAAATATTTTTTAAACGCGTCTCCCCGCTCTTCAAAATTTTTAAACAGACCATAGCTTGCCGCCGCGGGAGACAGGAGGCATGTCCCGCCTTTTACAGTCAGTTTCTTGGCCAGTGAAACCGCCTCCTCCAATGTGTCCACCAGCTTTGTTCTTTCCAGTAATTCGGGATATGACTTTTCTATATCCGAATAAATCCTACTGCCAGTATCATACATGAGAATTATATTGGCAACGGAGCTTTCGGACAGAAATTCTATCAGCGGCCCGTAGTCTATCCCCCTGTCCATTCCGCCAATCAGCACTGTATCCACATTAGGCAGGCTGTCTATGGCCTGAATCGTGGTTTGACAAACCGTGGATATGGAATCGTCATAATATTTTACTTCGTCCCACTCGCCTATAAACTCCATTCTATGGGGAAGAGGCTGATATGATTTTAGCCCATTTAAAACATCACTGTCCGATACATGGAGCAGCTTACTTATGGCATAGGCAATAGCTATATTATAGTAGTTATGCCTGCCAGACAGCTTAATTGACCGGGCAGGGATTTTAAGCCTGTGAGAACCAAAGCATATATATTCGCCTTCTGCCTTTATATCCGAATCATTGCCCGCCCGACTCAGGAAATCGGAAGCGATGTAAACAACGGCTCGGCATTCACCGGCACCGGGAACCACATCGCTGTTGCATATCAAAATATCATCATTTGTTTGATGCAGATATATATTTTTTTTAGCCTTCACATATTTTTCGAATGTTCCGTAATGGTCCAGATGCTCCTCATATATGTTCAATAATACGCCTATATGAGGCGATACGCTTATATACTCCAGTTGATGAGAGGATAGCTCGTTGACAATTATGGTATTACTATCAATCAACGGCAGAATATCAAATGCCGGCACACCTATATTTCCCATAAGCACACAGGGACGTCCGGCATTTTTAAGTATATGGGCAAGAAGAGAGGCTGTTGTTGACTTTCCCTTGGTTCCAGTTATGCCTATGATGTTATTTCGGTATGCCTTCATAAAAACTTCGGTCTGCGATGTTATTTCGCATTTTAGCCTGCTTATATCCTCCTGCGGAACAACTCCCGGGCTTTTAAAGACAATATCATAGTCATTCAGACGCTTCTGGTAATCTTCGCCTGTTATAATGTCAACCGGCGTATCAAACTCATACTCAATATGGGATATATCGGCTATAGCCAGACTTTTATAACCCCCCAGCCGGGACAAAAGCCGGTATGTGGACTTGCCCTCTATGCCGAAGCCGAGAAGCAGGATACTCTTTTTATTTATATACCGCCTCAATAAATCCAACAAGACAAAGACTCCTTTTAGAATGCTTCAGGCAAGCATTCTTTCTCTATTACTTTCCTAAACGAGTCCGGAAGAAGGTTTTCTTCATCAAAAAAGCGCAAATGCCACTCGGCTTCGTCTTTACAGCTTTCATAATACCCCAGGGTTTTATAGTATCTGAGAAGACGGGGCAAAGGATTTCCCGAGCCGGCGATTTTATCTATGCTCATACACAGGGCAGCGTTTATTTCCTGCCTGCTTCCCACGCATTCAAAGGGCTTTTCTTCCTCTACGCCAATCAGTTTATCAAAAATTCCGGTAAGGCCTTCATCATCCAGCAGATTGGCCCCGAATATTTCCCGCAGCCGGCCCTGCTCCAGAAACGGAGACAGAATGATATAGACAAAAAGGCATTTGGGGCATTGGCAGCACCATATATCTGCTTTGCTGCCGGCATTGCAGCTTTTAAATATGCCGTGGTATTTATCCAAACGGGAGAAAACAGAAGCGATTTGCAGCTCGTTCAGAGGCCTGAGCAGGCTGAAATAATATACCCCGCTGTTAATATAGCTTTTTTCGTAGCTGTTAAAATCCACTTCAAACTCAAAACTTTTTGAATACTGATGGTTTATATCGCTGTTTTTAACAGTGGCCTCGTTTGCGCTGGATTCGTTTGACAGCGCCACATATCTCAAATTGTTTATATATGCGGTTATGACCGATGAAAAGGCCACTATCGCAGAAAAAGGAGTATGGCCGTTTAAAAAGCCCTGCCTGTTCAGTTCAAGCATCCTCTCGTCCAGGGTCCTGTGTGCCACAAGGGTCCTGTCTGAATAACCTCCCACCCGGCATGTTTCCAAACTTGCCTGCCGGGGATTTATAATGTAGCAAAGGTTTCTACTTTTCGTTTCCTTTAACAGCTCCAGAGTCACAGCGGAGTCCTTTCCGCCTCCAATCGGTATCAGCGTCCCCTTCGGCTCAGGGAGTGTTCTGAAATAGCCTTTGGCTTTGGAACCCTTTGCGCTTATATTCATAAACGAATTTAGATCCGTTTTTATATTATTAGTATAAAAGAACTCACCAAGCCCCTGATAATATAGCTTTTTCCACCAGTCAATCTGCTGCGGGCTCAGATATCCGGCTTTTATAACCACCTCAGGGGAGCAGGTGGGCTTCCAATAGCTGATGAGCTCAACCATTCCAAGACAAAAAACCAGCTGCTCAAAGGTGGCGTTGTTTTTTAGCTCAACAGCTCTTTGGCGGACCGGAAACGTCCAGTGGACTTCAAACCGGGAGAGCCCCTCTGTTTGAAATAAAAACTCCGCCTCTATACAGTCATCCCTTATTATCGTCTGATAACTGTCGTATATGAACCTGGGATACCGCTCTCTGAGACTTGTGAAATCAGGCATATTTCATCCTCCCGGTCACTTAAATTATGTTCCTTCAGCCATAATGCTAAACCTGCACTGACTTTTTGAAAAAGCCAGCCGCATGATATTTCCGACAGCATTATATCATGCGGCTTCATGGTTTTCCATATTTATGAGTATGCTTGTCCGTTATTATTTTACAATTAGACCTATCGAATCCGCTCTGGGCTTTACGCTTATGTCATTAAGCAGAAAATCCACCGGACAAACCAGTCACTGACTGGAGTATCCGGTGGATAGCTTTATAATCTATATGGAAATATCATCCGCGGGCTTCAACCCTTGCCATATAATCATTATAGGCTTCGGTATAGATTTCCTGGCATCTTGTAATTCCCATACCTTTGAGACCTTCAACATAGCTGTCCCATTCGCTCATTGGTTTAGAGCCGTCAAGGAATGAAAGCCAGTTTTCAGCCATGTATGTGCCGATGTCCGTGGAGTATTTATTTATCTCGTCCGTCTGCTCCTGGCTGAGTTTAAGGCTTCTCGGCCAGTCATAGGCCCCGTCATAGCCTTTTATGGTCCAGGTGTCGCGCATGAAGCTGACAAGCCTCTCACCGCCGGGATAGGCATAGGTTCTCAGATGATGCTGTATGCCCGGATCGCTGAAAGGATTCATGGCATAGACCAGCAACAGCCACGGTGTGCTCATTCCGTCCGGGTTATTGAGGGCAAAATCGGTCAGCATCCTGTTACCGGCTTCATCATATTCCCATGTAAGTCCTTCAACGCCCCAGCTTATGAACAGTGAGCCTTCCTTACTGTATCCATAATCACACCATGTGGCCAGCAGGGGAACGTTCTCGCATTTTGTGCTGATTACGCAACCGCCGATTCCGCCTCCAACAGCAGCCGATGACTCTTCACCGTACTGGAGATAGTGCAGGTCCTGACCTTCATAGAGAAGCGGTCTTGTCAGCGCAACCCATTCACAGTCGGGATCGTCGGTAGTCAGCTCCAAATCCTTTAGCTCGCTGGGATTAAAGGACATGTAGCCTATTATATTGTTAGTCAGGGCCGCGCTCATATCCGTCGTATAGTTATATGAGCTCCAGTTGGGGTCTATGAGGCCTTCGGCAAACCAATTGCTTAAGAGCTGCATCAGCTGACGGTCGTCTTCATGTGTGAGGGTGAAATGCGGAACACCGTCGACAACTCTAATAGCCGGAAGGCCGGATTCGTTCAGAGTGGCGGCGGTATTGTATCCGGATGCGAAAGAGCCGGATGCTATCTCCACAATAGCTGTCAGGCCCATGGGACCTGTTGAGCCCAAATTCACTTTGAACTCTGTGAGCATATCATGGATATGGTCGTAGGTGATTATTGACTCGGGCTCCAGTCCCAAATCTCTCAACCAGTCGGCCCGCACGCAGTAGCCGGATCCGGGCATGGGCTCCTCGGTACCCAACGTGAAGCTGAGAATAGTCGTGTCATTGTAGAAGATGAGCTCATAGACATCCGGATCTATGTCATAATAGCGGGTTACCTGATAAAGATAATTCGGTATGTACTCCTTGTAATCATACAGGTTTACAAAATAGTCGTCCTCGATGGCGCTCAAAACCGGTCCGGGATAATAATAGTATCCATTGGAAATCAAGTCGGGGAGATCATCGGATGCGAGAAGCATGGAGAAGTTCTCACGCATTGCCGAGGAATCAACTATGATATACTCAATGTTTACTCCGGTCTTTTCTCTGAGTGCCGTCTGGAACGGCATGTTGCTGAAGCCCTCTTCAGTTATTGCCTGGGGCGTATAGCATGTGGTCCAGTATGTAAATACTTCGTCTGTCGTGCTCAGTGGTAATTCATACTCATAGTTTGCGGTTGGTAGCCCCAAATCGTTGACCTCATATTTTCCGGCCGCCAAATTATAGGGCGAATCTTCTTCACCGGGTACCTCCGGCTCAACCGGAGCCGTTCCTTCGGTGTCCGATGTGGGGGCGACTGTGGGGGTTGTTTTCTCACCGCCTCCGCATCCGGCAAACAGGGCGATAACAAGCAGGAGCGAAAGCAGAAGAGCCAGTTTCTTTTTCATAGATACTCCTTTCACGTTAAACAGTTGTGAATTTTAGTTAATAGTATCTTAACACTAATTTTAAGATTTGTAAATATGTTTTGCTCTTTTTGATTAGCTAATTAGGCGTTATATCTATTTTCCGGTAAACCCTGTTCATATTAGCTATGACACAGGAAAGTGAGTTGTCAGCTGTGCATAAATTTTATCCAGCAAACGCGAGACGGCTTTATTATAGTCGCCCTTTTCGAGGGACCAAGAAAGGGACGTATCTTTATACTTAATCTGTGGTTTCCAAATTGCATTGGTGATTTTATAAATATGAATGCTAATCGATAAGTGAGCCATTTTATATAATAACGCCCATCCGAAAGTGAACCACATGAAATACACTCCGTCCCAGGGCAGGGGTGAATGGAGCGGTCATCACAGTGGAGAATTGCAGAGAAATCCGCCAAATGCTTCAAAAGCATACCCCAACATATAAGCCGGAACACTATCTTCCTATTTTGGAGCGTTGCGGACGGACTGTGCTCAATGCCGCCTGGTTCGACAAAACCTGCCCCCGGGTTCCTTGACTGGCTTAAAAATCATGCTATCAACTACAAGGAGCTAATGCAGCTTTTATGGAACCGCGCAGATTATGGATGAGAAAATATCTGTAGGAAGAACATTATCATGATAGGTATCCAGGTCGGGAAAAAAACATTTAGCCACAGGGCTTGGACTTAACAAGGATTGAATGTGCTGTTTAAAAACGCGAAAACGCGGCCACGCCTGCGTCCCTTTTGCATATTTATATTTATTTTTCTCTTTTTTTGAACAAAAAAACCGCCAAAGGTAAATAGCCAATGACGGTTGTATGTTTACAATAAGCAAACTTTGTAAGTTTGAACAAACTCGAGTTAGTTGATAATGAATAATAACTTATGTAATAAATACACTATACAGTCCTAAAAAGCATACTCTTAATATAACGATTATGATTTATGCATAATGTGCTTAAATATTATTTCTGCTGCTTCTTTGGCAGAAATATTGCTTACATCAATTTTTTCTGTATCCATTTGATAATAATTTTTCAGTCTTGATACACTTCTATTAATAACATCTTTAGTCCTTATTCCCATTTTTATATCCTTTGAAATTCGTGATATTAATGCTTGTTCTGAACATACCAGAGAAAATTTATATAATATGTAATCATGTTTTTCTAACCTAGATAACACATCATCAATAACACTTTGCTCATGCATTACCCAACAAAAAATAATATTTTTATACACTGAGCATGAAATAAAATTATTTATGAGGTAACCAATATTATCAATTACCATATTTTGGGTCTCATCATTCACAATAAAGGGGGACATGTCCCAGCACCAATCACCATCAAGAAAGACACAATCTGGCATAAGTTTTTGCAATTGTCTGCTTGTTGCTGTTTTCCCTACGCCCATAGTTCCATTTATAAAAATTAGATTTTTCATTTTCCGCTCTACAATCTCCAAAACTTAAATAATCCCTAATTCATAGTTTTCTACAACCGGACATGATATGTAAATTATGCAATATTATGTAATTATTCCTTACCATCTCTCACTAGTGCAAATATTCTGCATGACTTATTAAAACATTTCCCATTCCGCTTACTGTCTGACATATTATATCACTATTATTAATAATTCACCAAAAATAAAAACCGCCAAAGGTATTTAAACCAATGACGGTTGGCGATTGCAATAAACAAACTTTGTAAGTTTAAACAAACTCGTTTGTATGTTGAAAAAAATTTGTNCAGTTACAAATAAGTTTGCTCACGTAGTTACAAAGTTTGCTCGTGATGAAATGTAGTTGTTGCAAGGCTTCTCGCT
>JGI24712J26585_10002213_pt1 | contig 16082 bp, 12 predicted proteins | sample BioPla3DNA2_FD_26585 | JGI IMG/M metagenome (IMG submission 26585) | reverse complement strand
CTATCGATTTACCAAAATAAACGAAAAAACGGCATAGCCGAATATCAACGACTATGCCGAATTTTTCAGGAATTATAAATCCCTATCTGACCGCTCCTAATATTCCTCGTTTTTTAATCTTATTCTTTTACTTTGATTGTGTCCCAAACTTCTTGATTAATCTCGACGGTTGCCTGATTCATCCATTCTTGTACTTTAGACTGATAAAAGCTTTGCTTTTCTAAATCATAATAGCTTTGCTCTGTTTCTTCCTTGTCCGGTTCGATAATTTCTTCTAACTTTATAATATGATATCCGTAGCTTGTTTCAACCAAGTCGCTGATTTCCCCAACCTTTAACTCAAAGGATGCAGCTTCAAAAGCCGGTTCCATTTGATTTCTTCCAAAGACATATTCTCCGTCAGAAGGTAAGGAGGCCTCATCCTCTGAATATTCTTGTACTAAAGCAGCGAAGTCTTCTCCTGCTTTAGCCCTTTCTAAAGCTTCTTGTGCCTTCTTATAAGCTTCCTCTTGTTCTTCTTCCGAAAGGGCCTCTAATTTGCCGTCTTTTATATCATGGGTTTTTAATAAAATGTGTTTGGCTCTTACCTGCTTTAAACTTTCTTTATTTTGCTCGAAAAATTCTTCGAACTCTTCTTTATTGACAACAAAATCCTTTGTAATCGCTTCATATAACTTTTGACTGAGGATGTTTTCTTCTGCGATCTTTTCGATGGTTGTGTTTGAAATACCCATATTCTTTATTTCTTCTTCGCCGATTTCCGATTTAAGGATACCTGCCCTTGCCTTTACCTGCTCTTTTTCTTCGTCAGTTAAAGAAAGCTTCATCTTTTTGGCTTCCTGAACCTGAAGCTTAATAGATTTAATGGAATCCAGGGCTCTTTCCTTTGCCACTTCTTCCGCCGGCTTACCATCAAATTTTGTTTCCCAAATATCTTCTTGCCCTATACTTTGGTATACCTGTTTGATTCGCCACAAATAGACTTTATACTCTTCTACACTTACTTTTCCGTCATTAATGGCTGCTACATAATCATTTTTATTGGAGCAGCCAGTTAACATAACACCTACAATTATCAATATGGATAATATCGCTGTCATTCCTTTTTTAAAGCCCATTTCTCAAACCCCATTTCATATATGGCTTAAGTATAATTATTTCCCCATTACTTTATATTATAAAAGAATTTTATTCTAACTTCAAACCTTTCATATCCTGTAATAAATTCTTAATATATCTGATAAGTGTCTCTTTTTCTTCATCGGATACATGATATATGAAATAAGGGTTTTCAGCAGCTGCAAAAGTCAATTTTCTATTGTACTTACTAAGCAGCTCCGGAATCTTTATAGGATCTATACGGGCATCTTTTTTGAAGGTAAAATTTACTTTATTTCCCTTTTGAGCAATGGATAGTATGTCTAAGGCATGGGCTTCAGATTTTATAAGGGCGATTTCTAACAGATTTTGAACACTTCTTGGAAGGTCTCCATATCTGTCTTCAATTTCTTCCTGCAAATCGAAATAATCCTGCTCGGTTTGTATGGAGGCGATCTTTTTATAGATTTCTAGTTTTTGCATTTCATTGCTGATAAATCTGGCAGGGATATACGCATTGACATTTAATTCTATGGATGTTTCGAAGGCTTCCTGCAGGATTTCTCCTTTTTCTTCCCGAACAGCTTCTTCTAAGAGTTTGCAGTATAAATCATATCCTACCGCTTCCATATGGCCATGCTGCTGTTCTCCAAGCAGATTGCCTGCCCCTCTGATTTCTAAATCCCGCATGGCAATCTTAAAGCCTGAACCGAATTCTGTGAATTCTTTAATGGCCTGAAGCCTTTTTTCGGCTGCTTCCTGCAGCACCTTATCTTTTTGATACATAAGGTAAGCATAGGCAATTCGATTGGAACGCCCCACTCTGCCTCTTAATTGATAAAGCTGGGATAACCCCATATAGTCTGCGTCCTGGATAATAATTGTATTTACATTGGGTATATCAAGACCGGTTTCTATAATCGTGGTACAAACCAAAACATCAATTTCTCCATTGATAAAGTCCATCATGATATTTTCTAATTCTCTTTCGCTCATCTGTCCATGGGCGTAGGATACCACAGCTTCCGGTACCATCTCTTGAATTTTGGCTGCAATTTTATCAATGTTCTTTACACGATTGTGCAGATAATATACCTGTCCGTTTCTTCCAAGCTCACGATGAATTGCATCTCTTACGAATTCCGGATTGTATTCCATGACATAGGTTTGTACAGGATACCTTTCTTCCGGGGGCTCTTCTAAGACACTCATGTCTCTGATGCCTACAAGGCTCATGTGAAGAGTCCTTGGAATAGGGGTCGCCGTTAGGGTTAAAACGTCTACATTTTCTTTCAGATATTTTAATTTTTCCTTATGGGTAACTCCGAATCTCTGCTCTTCATCTATAATGAGTAGTCCTAGATCTTTAAATACAATATCCTTGGATAAGAGTCTGTGGGTGCCTATAATGATATCAATCATGCCTTTTCTTAACTGCTCAATGGTCTCCTTTTGCTCTTTAGGAGTACGGAAACGGGATAATATCCCCACTTTTACAGGGAAGTCCTTCATCCTTTGCACAAAGGTATTATAATGCTGCTGTGCCAAAATGGTGGTAGGTACAAGATAAGCTACCTGCTTGCCGTCCTGAACCACTTTAAAAGCAGCCCGTATGGCTACTTCTGTTTTTCCATAGCCAACGTCTCCGCAAAGAAGACGTTCCATGATTTTATCACTTTCTAAATCTTTTTTGACTTCTTCAATGGCAGTAATCTGATCACCGGTCTCTTCATAAGGAAACATGTCTTCAAATTCTTTTTGCCAGACTGTGTCAGGACTGTATCTGAATCCCCGGTTGTTTTGTCTTTTTGCATAGAGTTCAATAAGCTCTTTGGCTAAATCCACCACTGCTTTTTTAACCCTTGCCTTGGTCTTTACCCATTCGCTTCCCCCAAGCTTGTTAAGCTTAGGTCCTTTGCCTTCTGCACCTATATATTTTTGAATCAAATCCATTTGATTGACAGAAACGTATAGATTTCCACTATCCGCATAGCGAATCTTTAAGTAATCTTTGCTGACATTATCTACGACGATTTTCTCAATTCCCTGATAAATACCAATACCATGGTTTTCATGAACCACATAATCCCCTATGGAAAGGTCCGTAAAACTTTCGATTTTTGAACCTTTGGGTTTCTTTTTGACTTTTCTCTTTTTCTTTTCTTCCCCAAAGACTTCTTTATCAGAGATAATAACAAAATCAATCATTCCGTATTCAAAGCCCCTATGAAGGCTTCCGTGGGAAATGATAATTTGTCCCTTCTCTATAGGCTCCGATAAATCACTTCTGTAGGTACTAATAATATTTTTTTCGGAGAGTTCTTTTTGCAGCCTCTCTCCCTTGCTTCTGGGTCCTGCCAAAATAAGAATTCGGCAATTTTTCTGCTTCCAGAAGGTCAAATCCTTCTCTAAGATATCCATCTGCTTATAGAAAGAATTGATGGATTTAACCGGAAACTGCAGGCTTTCCTTGATTGTGAAGTCTTTTATGGTATGGGTCAGCATGGTCATTAAAATAGTGTCAAAATCTTTAATGCTGTCTAAAACATCTTCATATCTAAACAGGGTTTCCATTTGGCGGGGAAGAATATAGCCTTTTTCTAATCTTCCCTTCATACTTTCTTCAAACTCTTGAATGGTTTTAAAGCACTTTTCCTTGATCCTGACTGGTTCATCTATAATAAATAAAGTTTCTTTGTCCAGATAATCTGTCAAAGTCACCGTATCTTCATAAAAATATCTGACATATCCTTCTATGCCTTGAAAAGTCTTTTGATTTTTTATCTTTTCTAAAAATGCATCTACTGTTTTAGATAAAATTTCTTTCTGCTCTATAAGACCTTTTTTCTCCATCTGTTTAAGGCGCTTTTTACTTTCTTCTGCTATACGGACAATAGACTCTTGAATTACTTCTTCTGTAAATACCAGTTCTCTCATGGGAAATATCTCTATTTGTTCTGACTTTTCAGAAGATCTTTGGGTCAATGGATCCATCTGTCTTATAGAATCTATTTCGTCGTCCCAGAGTTCTATTCTATAGGGATGGGGCAAGGTCCCGGAATAAATGTCTATAATGCCTCCCCTGATGGCAAACTGCCCGGGGCTTTCTACCAATTCTACATGTTCATAACCCATCAAAACCAATTGACGGGTAAGTTCGTCAGTGGATACTATATCTCCTACTGAAAGATTTATAATAAAGGTTTTAAAAACATCTTTTCTAACCAGCCTGTCTAACAAAGCCTCAACCGATAAAATAATCACCGGATTTTTTTGATCCAGTAATGCCTTTATAACGTTTAATCTCTGTCTTACGATATCTATGCTGTGAACATCTGCACTGTAAAAAAGAGGGTCCTTTGAAGGATAAACATATATATTGTCCTTTATAAAAAACTGCATGTCCTCATAGATTTCTTTTGCTTTCATTTCGTTATGTGTAAGAATAATGACCGGTCTGTCTGTATGAGTCTGCAGAGCATAAATCAGATGGGCTTTTTGTGAGTCTATGATGCCTGTTGTCAGTATAGGGGAATGGTGATTATTTAAATTGTTTAGTAACTTTTGATAAGATTCCAATTCAAGCAGCGGTTGTATCATTCCGCTAAAAGCAGTATTTTTCAAGTCGTCACTCCCTTATCCGCTGATTAAATTTATTCATGGCAGAGGCACTGCCTTCTCTTATAATGGTTTCCACAGCATCTGAAGCGATTTTAATACTCTCTACCATTTCTATGATTTCTTCCTTTGTAAAACGACTTAATACATAGTCGGCTAAGTCCCATCCCGGAGGTTTTTCTCCTACGCCAACTTTCACTCGTGGAAATTCCTGGGAATTTAAATGAGCTATAATATTTTTTATGCCGTTATGTCCTCCTGCACTGCCTTTGGTACGAATTCTTATCTGTCCGATCGGCAGGCTTATATCGTCATATATTATAATTATATGATTGGTGTCAATCTTATACCAATTCATAATTTCTATCACGCTTTGACCGCTAAGATTCATATAAGTCTGAGGCTTTGCCAAAACGACTCTTTGTCCGGCAATCGTTCCTTCCCCGATTAATGCATGGTGTTTTTTCTTATTGACTTGAATTTGATTTTCATAGGCTAATCTTTCAATCACTTCAAACCCGACATTATGCCTTGTTGTTTCATACTGCATTCCGGGATTTCCTAATCCTATAACTGCAAACATTGATTTTCCCTCCGTTTTTTTCAATAGCAAAGAGCCCTAGTAATACTAGGGCTTGGATATTTTAAATATTTATTTTAATTTAGTCAAACAATTTAGAGATAGATAAATCCTCATGAATTCTATGAATAGCATCTGCCATAATAGGTGCAACAGAAATCTCTCTTAATTTTGGAATTCTCTTTTCTTTTGGAAGTTTAATCGTGTTAAGTACAACTAATTCAGAAATAGCGGATGCTTCTATTCTTTCTATAGCGGGTCCGGATAATACAGGATGGGTACAACAAGCGAATACCTCTGCAGCACCTCTCTCTTTTAAAGTATTGGCTGCGTTGGTAATGGTTCCTGCAGTATCAATCATGTCATCTACTAAGATCACTTTTTTGCCTTCTATGTTTCCTATGATATTCATTATTTCTGAAACATTCGCTTTAGGTCTTCTTTTGTCAATAATCGCCAAAGGAATTTCTAATTTGGACGCAAAGGCTCTAGTCCTTCCCACGCTTCCAAGGTCCGGGGAAACAGCAACAAAATCATCCAGTGAGCCGAACTTCTCGGTATAGTATCGAGTTAATAAAGGCATTCCGACTAAATGATCTACAGGAATATTAAAGAACCCTTGAATTTGAGCACAATGCAAATCCATTACAAGTGCCCTGTGGGCTCCTGCTGTTTGAATCAAATCTGCAACCAATCTTGCGCTGATTGGATCTCTGGCTCTTGTTTTTCTGTCTTGTCTTGCATAGCCGTAGTAAGGAATAACTGCCGTTATTCTTCCTGCAGAAGCTCTTCTAAGTCCGTCCATCATAATAAGTAATTCCATCAGGTTTTCGTTCACCGGTGCGGATGTAGGCTGAATAATAAATACATCTGCTCCTCTTACCTTATCATCGATGCGTACTGAAATTTCGCCATCGCTAAATCGTCCGACTTCTGCATTTCCCAGCTTCAGTCCTAACTCTCTTGCAATTTCTTCTGCTAACTCATGGTGTGCATTACATGAAAAAATCTTGATTTCGCTGCTAGCGCTCCTCATGAAAAAAGGCCTCCTTAGAATATCGGTAATTTACGCCCCCCCTAATTTCGACATAATTATATCATATCTTTTATATTTTACAAAGGAATTTCTATCCTAACGATTATTTTTCTTATCCACCCAATTTTCTTTATTGATCTGCCTTGCTCTGGCGATTCCTAAAGCCCTTGAAGGTACATCTTCCGTAATGGTAGATCCTGCTGCTGTATAAGCTTCTTTATGAACGGTAACGGGAGAAACCAGGTTCGTATTGCATCCTATAAATGCTCCGTCTTCAATCGTTGTTCTATGTTTTTTACGACCATCATAGTTTACAATAACTGTTCCACAGCCAAAATTAACGTTCGCTCCCACATCGGCATCTCCAATATAAGTTAAGTGGGATACTTTTGTATTATTGCCTATAGTAGAATTTTTTACTTCAACAAAATCACCAATCTTTATATGACTTCCAATTTTGCTGTTCGGCCTGATATAAGCAAAGGGTCCTACGGTGGTGCTTGAACCGATTTCGCTCTCTAAAACAACGCTGGATTCAATACTTACATCATTGCCTATCTTTGCATGCTCTATTCTTGTATTTGGCCCTATAATGCAGTCTTCTCCAATCACCGTTTCCCCTTGGATAATAGAACCAGGATATATAATGGTGTCTATTCCAATTGAAACATCCGGTTCAATATAGGTATTTTCAGGGTCTATGATAGTAACTCCTTCATCCATAAATTTTTTATTAATGCGTCTTTTCATAATCTGGGTTACTTCACTAAGCTGCGCCCTTGAATTAACGCCTAATATCTCATTGGTATCTTTAACAATCATTGCATTAACCTTATAGCCCTTAGATAAAATAATATGAAGAGTATCCGTAAGATAATATTCTCCCTGAACATTATCATTAGTAAGCTCCTTTAAGGCTTCCTTTAAGAGTTTTGCCTGAAAACAATACATGCCTCCGTTAATTTCTCTTACCTTTAATTCTTCTTCATTAGCATCCTTGTGTTCAACATTTTTTACAAAGTTTCCACTTTCGTCTCTTATGATTCTTCCATAGCCCGTAGGATCTTCTACGATAGCCGATAAAATGGTTACACCATTTTGTTCTTTTCTATGGGTTTCGATCATATTTTTTAAAGTTTCTCCGGTAATCAGTGGGGTATCGCCATATAATACAAGGATATCCCCTTCTTCTCCAATAAAATAGTCTGCCTGCATTACTGCATGGCCAGTACCCAGTCTTTCTTTTTGGACTGCGTATTCTACACCATCTCCGATAGCTTCTTTTACTTCTTCTCCTTTATATCCGATGACAAGGCAAGTTTTTTCACTTCCTGCATATTTCGCAGCATTGATCACATGTTGTATCAGACTTTTGCCCAGTACTTTATGCAGCACCTTTGATTTTTTGGATTTCATTCTGGTGCCCTCCCCGGCAGCCAGTATGATTGTTGATAATCCCCTTGTATCTGAAATACTCATTCCTATCCCTTCCTTGTTTCATAATATCCCCTACATTTTCTCATGTTTATAATAAATTTTCAATAAGAAAGCCAACAAAATACAATATGCGCGAGTGTGCATTCTGCCCAAAAGGCTTTTTATTGCATAGGAATTTCCTATATAATCAAAAAGGACGGCTCCTTATGGTTTTAAAAACCGAAAGGAACCGTCCTTTGAATTACTCATTACATTTCGATATCGGCAGCAATTTCGTCCTCAACTTCATCTGATTCTGCTAGAAGCACCATTTCATACTTTTCCAAAACAGCTGTTTGGATCTTATCACGGGTTGTAGAATTAATTGGATGAGCAATATCTCTAAATTCTCCATCAATCGTCTTACGGCTGGGCATTGCAATAAAACGACCCTTATCGCCTTCGATTACCTTAATATCATGCACAACAAATTCGTTATCAAAAGTAACAGAAACAACTGCCTTCATTTTACCTTCCTTGTTAATTTTACGTACACGAATATCTGTGATTTCCATATGTGAACTCCTCTCTGTAACATGATGCGGTCCTAGAGTAACCCCCCAGATCCCGTTTCCATATATGACCTTATTATATAACAGATTTATCCAAATATCAATATGTTTTCTATATTCTAATTTTACTTAATAATACAACTTAGGCTAAATTACGCTACCTTTTTTCAAAATAATCGGTTTTTCCTTCGTACCGATAAGCTCTCTTCCGTCAGAAACTACAACTTCTTTATCTAAGATTGCGTATTCAATCTTGCAGTTGTTTCCAACATATGTGCCTTCCATGATAACAGAATTTTTAATATGTGAATCTGTACCTGTAAAGACTTTTCTAAATAAAACAGAACTTTCTACACATCCGTTTATAATGGAGCCTCCGCCAACCAAGCAGTCTTTTACGCAAGCTCCTGGATTGTATTTTGCAGGTGGTTCGTCCTTTACTTTTGTTGCAATATACGGATATTGATTTAAGAATAAATCTCTTACATCTTTCTTTAAGAAGTCCATATTTACATCAAAGTAGGACTCTGTTGTTCTGATGCTTCTCCAGTATCCTTCAAAAGGATATCCGTATATTTTAAGTTTTCTTCTGTATCTTACAATAATATCGTTTACAATATCAAAACGACCTTCGGATACGATATCTTCTAAAAGCTTAATCAGCAGGGTTCTTTGTATCACATAAATGCCTAAAGATATGATACTGCTTTGAGGATCGATTGGCTTTTCTTCGAATTCCTTTAATCTATAATCCTCATCAAGATTCATAACGCCGTAATCGGATACATCTTCTCCTTTTAAATCCTTGCATACGATGGTAATATCCGCTTGTTTTTGCTGATGATATTCAAGCACTTTATTATAATCCATTTTATAAATATCGTCCCCAGATGCGATGATTACAAAGGGTTCGTTACTTTTCTTTAAGAAGCTTATATTTCTATAGATGGCATCTGCAGTTCCACGATATCCGAAAGGATTATTATTGGAGATGTAAGGTGAGAAAACAAAAAGTCCTCCTTGTTTTCTTCCTAGATCCCACCACTTTGCAGAGGATAAATGGTCTAAAAGGGAACGGCAGTTGTATTGGGTAATAACGGCTACTTTATTGATTCCCGAATTAGCCATATTGCTAAGAGTAAAGTCTACTGCTCTATAACATCCGCCTATGGGCATAGCCGAAATAGCTCTTTTTACAAGTAAATCCTTTAGCTTTTCACTTTTTCCGCCTTCTAAGATAATTCCAACCGCTCTCATGCTTCCACCCCTTCCAGAATCAGAGAAGATCCTGACTCTAATCTTCCGTTGTCATAATGCTCCGGTGTTGTATCCCCATATACAACACAGTTTTTACCAATCCATACGCCCTCAGGTATCGTAGTGTTTTCCCCTACAACACTAATACCTGTGTTATATATGCTTGGTTTCTTTTCATTAGGTATGTTTTCTCCTTCTCCTATTCTAACATTTTCATTAATGATGCAATTTTCAGCTACGATGCAGCGATCAAGTACAGAACCTTCTTTTACTACGGTATTTGCCATTACAATCGTATCTTTTACAACAGCGCCTTTTTCTACAATTACTCCAGGCCCTAATACGGAATTGATGACTTCTCCGTAGACTTCGCAGCCTTCCGAGATAATACTCTTTTGAACTTCTGCTTCTCCCCCAATATATTGAGGTGTCTGGTCATCTAAATTGGTATAAAACTTCCAGAACTCTTCATATAAATTAAAACTGGGGAGCGTTTCAATAAGTTCCATATTGGCTTGCCAATAAGATTCGATGGTTCCTACATCTTTCCAATAATCTCTGAAGCGATACGCATAAACCCTATCTTCATTTTCTAACATCGTAGGAATAATATGCTTTCCAAAATCGCTGTCTTCATGGCGCGCATTATCATCAATGAGTGCTTGTCTTAATTTTTTCCATGTAAATATGTAAATGCCCATGGACGCTAAATTGCTCTTAGGATTTTTGGGCTTTTCTTCAAATTCAACGATGCGATCTCCGTCTCCGGTATTCATAATTCCAAAGCGATGGGCTTCTTCTATCGGAATTTCTAATACGGCAATGGTTGCATCACAGTTATTTTCTTTATGGTAATCTAACATCTTACTATAATCCATCTTATAGATATGGTCTCCTGAAAGAATCAGTACATACTCAGGATTATAATTGTCAATGAACTTGATATTTTGATAAATAGCGTTAGCTGTTCCCGAATACCAAGCCCCTTCTTGTTCTTTTACATAGGGAGATAAAATCGTAACGCCCCCTGACTTTCTATCGAGGTCCCAAGGAATACCTATCCCTATATGTTGATTTAAGCGTAGTGGTTCATATTGAGTGAGAACGCCTACGGTATCAATTCCTGAATTAATACAATTACTTAAGGCGAAGTCGATAATTCGATATTTCCCTCCGAAAGTAACTGCAGGCTTTGCAAGATTCTTAGTGAGTATGCCAAGACGGCTTCCTTGTCCTCCTGCTAAAAGCATGGAAATAATCTCTTTTTTGTGCATAGTCCCCCACTTCCCCTTCTCAATATATATTTAGTTTCTAGTATATATATAATATCACAAACTGTTATATTTTAGCAATCCATAATTGTTGAAAATTTATAACTATTATGTTAAAACGGCCTAAAAGGCCGTCTATAAGGATGATTTTACGATAATCTCTTTTTTTTCTTCATCTACTTTTTCTAAAACCAGCAAGGTAACGTAATCTTCCACCAGCTTTTCTTTTGGCTCTTTTGTTGCCATTAAAACCCCGACTCCAACAGCTTCGCATTCAAATTCTTTCATCAAGTCTACGATCCCTTTGGCTGTTCCCCCTGCTTTCATAAAATCATCAATAAAAATGACTTTTGACCCCTTAGGCAGAGAGCGTTTGGCTAAGGACATGGTCTGGATTCTTTTTGAAGACCCCGTTAAATAATTCATATGAATCGCTGTTCCGTCTGTTAGTTTCCCTTCCTTTCTTACGACAACTAAAGGTTTATTTAATACTCTTGCGGTCATTAGGGCAATGGGAATACCTTTTGTTTCAATGGTAACAATATAATCAAACTCAAGGTGCTGAAAAAAACTGGCTAAGGCTTTTCCCATAGTATAGCTGATTTCTGGAGAATAAATGATATCGTTTAAATATATATATCCTCCGGGAATAATTCTGTCGGTTTGGTTAATTTTTGCGCAGAGTTCTTCGCAGAAATTTTTAATCTTGTCTTTTGTCATCACAGGTTTATAAAAGACGCCCCCTGCAGCTCCCGCTACGGTTTCAATTTCACCTAATTCAAACTTATTGAATATATTTTTTACAATATCAATGTCTTCACTTAAAGTGGATTTGGCACACTCAAATAACTCTCCAAATTTATTAAGAGTAAAAATCTTCTGTGGATTCTCCGTAAGAATTTTTATAATGGTTCCTATTCGTTCACTTTTGTTAATTCGATTCACTGTTGAACTCCTTCCATTTACTAAAATGGTATAGTTCTTATCATTATACACCAAATTGCCGAATATTTTAAGTCTTTTTTGATAAAATATTCGGTTTCAAGTTTTACTTTTTTCTGGAATAATAATGTAGTATAATATTATATTTAGAATAATCCATGTTAAAATCAATTTTTGGTTTTGTGGAATAAATTATTCATTCTTGTTTTAATATAAATCTATAATATAAACGAATAGAGGTGCACTATGCTAGATATTAATTTTGAAAACACCAATCAAAAGATCCATTTCATAGGCATTGGCGGTATCAGTATGAGCGGCTTGGCAGAAATCCTCGTAAAAAAGGGGTTTAAAGTATCCGGTTCTGACATGAAAAACTCCAAAATCACCCGTCATTTGGAGCAACTGGGAGTTGACTTTCATTTAGGGCATTTGCCTTCAAATATTAAAGAGGATTTGGACCTCGTGGTTTATACGGCAGCTGTTAAAGAAGATAACCCTGAGCTTATGGAAGCCAGAAAAAAGAATATCCCTACGATGGACCGCGCAGAATTCCTTGGCCAGATTATGAAGAATTATCCTTATGCCATAGCAGTTTCCGGAACCCACGGAAAAACTACAACAACCTCTATGTTATCCCATATTTTATTGGAAACTAAAAAAGATCCTACCATATCCGTAGGAGGCATATTAGATGCCATAGGGGGAAATATCCGTACGGGCCATTCTGATTATTTTATTACCGAAGCCTGTGAATACTGTGATAGTTTTCTTAAATTCTATCCTTACATAGGCATTATTTTAAATATCGAAGAAGATCATCTGGATTATTTTAAAGATATTCATCATATCATGAAATCCTTTACTGCTTTTGCAAAAAGAATCCCCAGAGAGGGCGCATTGGTGATTAACGGCGACATAGAAAATATCCATGCCATACTGGATGAAGTGAATTGCAGGGTAATCACCTTTGGTACCGATGCCAGTCGTGTGATGTGGACTGCCGCCAATATTTCCTATAATGAAAAAGCCTGCGGAAGCTTTGATTTATTTTATCAAGGAAAAAACATGGGCAGAATTTCTTTAAGTGTACCGGGTATTCATAATATTTATAATGCCCTTGCCGCTTGTGCCTGTGCCCATGCATTAGATATATCCGTAGAAGATATGGCAAATGGATTAAAAAAATTTGTGGGCACCCATCAGCGATTTGAGATTAAAGGGGATCTAAAAGGGATTACCGTCGTGGACGATTATGCCCACCACCCCACAGAAATAAAAGCTACCCTGGCCGTGGCAAATCGTTATCCCCACAATAGATTATGGTGTGTGTTCCAACCCCATACTTATTCAAGAACTAAGGCATTTTTAAAGGAATTTGCCGAAGCCTTAACAGCAGCGGATCACATCATTTTAACAGATATTTATGCCGCCCGTGAAAAAGATTTAGGTGAAGTACACTCAAAGGATTTACAAAGAGAAATTGAAAAATTAGGTAAAAAAGCATATTACTTCTCCGATTTCGAGTCCATAGAAAATTTTCTTTTACAAAATTGTATCCCAGGGGATCTGTTGATAACTATGGGAGCTGGAGATGTGAATATAATAGGCGAAGATCTTTTAGGAACCAATTTATCCACATTATCCACAGAATTGTCAACAGAACCTCAAAGAATATCATGTGAATAATTTTTCATCTCAAAAGCCTAAATTCTATATTTTTACATTAGTTTTAATTCCCAAAAGCTTAGCCTTTTGGGAATTTTATATCCAAAAATATACGGGTATTGTGTTAACTTATCCACATTATCCACAAAGTTATTAACATAATGAATGTGTATAGAATTATAGAAGTCTAAATTTTCTTTTATAAACATTCCAAAAAGAATATGGTATAATAGCAGTACCAATGGACCTTGTTGAAAGGAGGGATAGTGATGGCGATTCTAAATATTAAAAACAATCTAGAATTATCCACAACACCAATTTCCAATGAATTTATTGATACCTATATGCCAAAAGCAAATGGAAATTTTGTTAAAGTGTATTTATACGGCTATCGCTTTTGCTACCACTGCCAACACAATCTCACCTCGAAAGAAATGGCAGAAAAACTGGACTTATTAGAATCGGATGTCATAAAGGCATTCCAATATTGGAAAGAGCAAGGCCTGATGGATTTTGAATGGCATGATGACGATAATATTTATATTGCCTATCGTATGCCAGTGTCTTCTACGGAACCGAATCCTAAAGTTGAGCTTCCTAACGCTGCTGTTGAAAATAAAAACGTACATATTCATTTAGAATCAAAGCCGGACTATAGCCCGGAAGAATTAACAATTTACATGAAAAATCCTGAAATCAGTCAGCTTTTTAAGATTGCTGAAAGATATTTAGGGCGAATGTTAAATCACAACGATTTAAAGATTTTATATAGCTTATACGATTGGCTAAGACTGCCTTTAGATGTGATAGAACTTTTATTGGAGCACTGCATCTCTAATAACCATAGAAGCATTCGATATATCGAGAAGGTGGCCATTACCTGGGTAGAAGAAGGGATTACTACCGTTGAAAAAGCCAAAGCCAGAATGAAAGTATTTAATAACGATTACAGGGAAATCATGAAATGCTTTGGGCTGACCAATAGAGACCCTGCCCCTTCTGAGATTGAATGTATGGATAAATGGATCAGTACTTTTGCTTTAGATATTATTTTAGAGGCGTGCAGAAGAACCATTGCTCAAACTCAAAAACCAAGCTTTCAGTATACCGATTCTATATTAAAGAGTTGGGCAAAAAATAAAGTGAAATCCCTGGAAGACATTGAAAAATTAGACGCTGCATATCTTCAAAAGAAAACTATGCAAAATGGTTCTAATTCCAGTGATTCTCAAACAGCGGATTATTATTCAAAACCTAGTAAATTCGTAAACTTTAAGCAAAGGAATTGGGATTTTGATGAGTTAGAACGGTTAGAAAGAGAATATCTTAGTAAACAGCTTTCTGAAGGCAGGTGATATGGATGACGGTAAAAGAAAATCAGTACAAAAAAATCCTGAGGGATTATGAAATCAAAAGGGACATGTCAAACAGGCGATTAAAAGCCAGACAGGAAGAAGTATATGCCAGAATCCCCAGGATTGCTGAGATAGATAGAATCCTTTCCTCTACCGGTATAGAGGTTTCAAAGCTTGTTTTGCAGTATCCTGAAAAAGCGGATGAATTGATCAAATCTTTAGAGCAGCGGAACTTAGATTTAGTCATTGAAAAAGCAGAGCTTTTATACGTTAATGGATATGATAAAGATTATTTAGAGCCTTCCTATAGCTGCTCCGACTGCAAGGATACGGGTTATATTAATAATTCCCCATGTCACTGCTTTAAGCAGGCTCTTATTGATGTAGCCTATGACCAATCCAATTTAAAGGATATCTTGTCCGTAGAGAATTTTGAAAACTTTAATTTTGGTTATTACTCCGATGAAATTCATCCTCAGGCCAATATCTCTCCGAGAGAAAACATTAAAAATATTTACAGCCATTGCATCCGATTTGTAGACGAATTTGATGATACCTTCAACAATATGATCTTTTACGGAGATCCCGGCCTCGGGAAAACTTTTTTATGTAACTGTATTGCAAAAGACCTCTTAGATCGCGGAAAAACCGTACTTTACTTAACGGCCTTTCAGCTTTTTAAGCTTTTTGAACAGGAAAGATTTCGTAAAGAAGAAAATGAAGATTCCAAGGCCTATCTTGACGCCATTTTTACGGTGGACTTGCTTATTATTGACGATTTAGGCACAGAATTTAATACCGCCCTTACCGGAGCAGAACTCTTTAACTGTCTCAATGCAAGGCTCCTTGACAGAAAGCCTACCATAATCTCTACAAACCTCTCTCCTAATGACTGGCAAAAGCAATATTCCGAAAGAATTGTATCCAGGGTGTTTGGAAACTATAAAGCGTTGAAATTTATCGGAACAGATATACGAATACTTAAAAAATATAATTAAAATAAAAGTAAACATTTTTTAAAGGCCAAATTCTGATTTTGGTCTTTTTTAGTTCTATGATGCTGATCGCTTTCATATCATATAATGTTCAACCATACCCAATCAGGGGGGAGTTTATGAAATCCTTTAAGCTTCAAATCCTGCTGCTCGTACTTTTGGGTTTAGTTTTATCGGATATGATTTACTATCGCTACAATGCTCTCCATCTTTATGAAACAGCCCTTCATCTCAATAAAAATCCATATTTTATTCATGTTGATTTAGACGATTA